>Ga0209828_1000869_pt1 | contig 28526 bp, 24 predicted proteins | sample MaitaG_FD_187429 | JGI IMG/M metagenome (GOLD analysis project Ga0209828, IMG submission 187429) | Marine algal microbial communities from Maine, USA - Maine_Asex2 metaG (SPAdes) (version 2) | ecosystem: Host-associated > Algae > Red algae > Unclassified | place: Maine, USA | collected 2015-01-05
CATGTTACCTTTGCGCGGGTCCGGTGTCGGCATCTTCGGATTGGTGTTCTTGACCGTCACCCAAGCTTCGAGGAATTGGTCGCGTTCGAACAGGCCGGTGTCGACCGCGTGCTCCGCCGACGAACGAATCTCCACCTTGGTGATGGCGAGATCGTAACGCCCCGCGCGATACTTCGTCTGCGTGCCGTCTTCGTTTGCCCAGACGATCACGAACGAACTATCTTTGCCGTCTTTGCCGGAGACCAGAGGGCGGTTCGGCATCCGTCCGTTCGAGCCCGAGGACCCGCTGAACCCGCCCGAGCGATGGATGCGTCGAACCACCTCACCTTTACTGTTGCGTATCGTCCGGCTGTACGATGACCCGCCGCGCCCGCCGCCACCGCCGCGTCCGGGCGTGCCGTGCGCGCCCGCGCGTCCGCCGTCACCACCTGGAACGAAGCCGTCGAGCAGACCCGGCGAGTTCTCCTCCACCAGCATTAATAGATAGGCTTGGCTTTCGCGCACCTTCACCTGCGAGGGCGCGGCATCGCCGCCGTCCGCCCCGCTCGAACCGAGTCCGGCGTCGCCGCCGTTGCCGCCGTCGCCTCCCCTGCCCCCGTTGCTGTGCGCGGTCGCGTCGCGTCCGCGACCGCCGCGTCCGCCGCTGCCGCCGTTGCCGCCGCGTCCGCCATCGCCGCCGCGTTGACCGCGCGAGTTGATCCGAACCGAAGCCCGGTCGAGCGGCACGATCTCTTTGACTTCGTTTGGGGTTCGGCGCGATGGAGATTGATGCGATCCACGGATCCGCACGACGGCGCGCCGAAGATAAGATGGCAGCGATTGCGGTTCACTGTCCGAACTGGCTTCGAGAACGACCACGTTCGGCTTGCTGTCGATCGCCGGACTCGCCGCGCTCGCGTGTCCGCCGTCTTCGCCGTGATGCCCGTCCCGTCCCGACCAGCCATCGCGTCCGTCGCGTCCGCGGTGTCCATCCTTCGCGTCCCGACCCGGCAGGCCGCGCGACTCGAAGTCGACCGCTTTGATTGCATGTGGATCCATTGCGAATGGATACGCAAAGCCTGCGCCTTTTCCAATGAAGTTTCTGAGAGAACGGTGCTGCGATCACACGCGTTCTTACCACGGAGAGTTCTCGAACCGCAGGTTCGCGGCGGCCGAGTTCCGTGGTCCACGCAGCGCACATCAGGTTTACCACGGAGGGCACGGAGAACACGGATGGTTCTCGAACCGCAGTTCGCGGCGGACGAGCTCCGTTACCTCCGTGCTCTCCGTGGTCGCGCAGCGAAATTTGGAGTTCGCCAGGCCATGCATCGACCTGCGGCTCCCCCATCTTTCACCTTCCACCTTCCATCTTCGGCCAAAGGCCTATGGCAAAATCCTGCCATACGATGGCAAACTCTTACCACCTTATGGCAAACTCCTGCCACTCTATGGCAAACCTTTGCCATAGGTAAAATTGTGCCAAAACGGCACAGCAAGCCGATAGGCGTCATCGCTGGCATTGAATCATTACGTTTCACCATTGACCCGCCTCCCAGCTTTCTTTACCTTACCCAGCTGTGGATAACCTGTGGACAACTGAATATTTCTCGAACGCCTTTAGCGCCTTGATCGCTGCAAACCCCCTGCTGGACGGCATCGCGTTAAGTGGTTTATTCGGCAAAGTGATCGTGTTCATCCTGCTCGTCTCCTCCTTGGTGGTCTGGTACGTGATGATTGATAAATTCCTGAAATTGCGCCGCGCCAGGTCGGAAACGCGGCACTTTTTGATGTCGTTCCGCAAAGAAGCGCATCCGGTGAGTCTGTGGCTGAAGAATCGGCAAATGGCCGGTTCGCCGTTGATCAAGGTCTACAATAACTGTTGCCGGGCCGTCGGTCGCGAACTCAATCCGCACGCCCGCGACGTGTCCGAGCTGTTCACGGAAGGCGTCGACTACGAACTCAGCCCGCGGCAAATCGATGTGATCCGCAAAACCGCCGACCGTAACATTGCCGACGAGGCGCTCAATCTCGAGTCCGGGATGAATCTGCTTTCGACCGCCACCGCCGCCGCGCCTTTTCTCGGATTGCTCGGCACGGTCTGGGGTGTGATGGTCGCGTTCACCGCGGCGGCCGCGCAAGGCAGCGCCGATCTCACCGCCCTCGCCCCGGGTGTCGCCGCCGCGCTGGTGACAACTGTGGTCGGACTGGTGGTGGCCATTCCCTCGATGATCGGGTACAACTTTATCGCCAACAGCATCCGCACCCACTGCGTCCAGATGGATAACTTCGCCACCGAACTCGTCGAGTCCTTCCAACGAACCATGTAAAAACGTCCCTTACTCCACCTCTCTACCGTACCTTAGAAAATGGCCCGCAACACCAAACTCGTCGACCTGAACACCATCAATGAGATCAATCTCACGCCGATGATGGATCTGGTGTTCGTGTTGCTGATCATCTTCATGATCACCTTTCCGATGATCGAAAACCAGGTGCCGATCAAACTGCCGGGCGGACAAACCGGCTTGGCCGTGGAAGACCCGACCGCCATTCAAATCACCGTCGACCACAAAGGCGATCTGTTTCTCGGCAAGGAACGCACCAACGCGCCGGAGCTTGTCGCCCGGCTCAAAAGCGCGCGTTCGGTGAACCCCAGTGCGGAAGTCAACATCCGCGGCGACGAAGAACTGCGCTACGGCGAGATCATGGATGTGATCCGCATGCTCAACGAGGCGGACATCACCAATCTCGGACTCGTTACCGACGGAAAGCGATCGACCCAAAAGGGAGGAAACTAGTATGGATTATCTCATTCTCGGAAAAGTCGTCGGCGGCCACGTAATCGTTCTGATCGGCTTGCTGATCAACCACTTCATTAAAAACGACGACAACAGTTTTGCCCAGAAGAGCAAACCGATCCCGATGCGCGTGGTCACCACCGCGCCGCTGCCAGCTCCACCTGCTCCACCTGCTCCGAAGCCTCCAGTGGTGAAACCGAAAAAGCCGGAGGTGAAAAAGCCCGAACCGGTCGTGGTTCAAAAACCAAAACCAAAACCACCGGCCCCAAAACCTAAACCGGTGGAGAAAAAGCCGGAACCCAAAAAGGTGGACAAAAAGCCGGCGGCAAAACCGAAGCCAAAGCCGGTCGTCCGCGAACCCGATCCGCCGCCCGTGCCGATCGTGCAGAAGACGCCGAGCCCGGCGGAGTTGATGGCGCAGTTGCAAGCGCTCGCGCCTCCTCCCACCCCGGTACCGCCCAAACCCGTGACCAATGTCCGGCCCCAACCACCTCGTCCGGTGAAGCCCATTCAGCAAGCACGTCGCGTTGTGCCGCCGACGGCAAACCAGATGAACGCCCTGCAAAACCGCGTCGAACAAGAATGCCTCGCGCGTTCGTGGAGCGCGAACAAGCCCAACCGGATCATCCAGAACCTCACCGCCATCGCCGTCGCCCGCGTGCATCGCAACGGCAGCGTGCGCTTTGCCGGCTTCAAATTACGTTCGGGAGACCAGCGGATGGACGAAGCCGTGCGCATCACCATCGAACGCGGCGGCTGCCACTTCCCGCTGCCGGCCAACGCTCCCGATTTCATCGACCTCAGTATCGAATTCGAATTAAACCCGTAAGAACCCCTAAAAAAAACATCAAGGACTCAGCATGACCATCCTAACCAGAATCTTGCCCGCGCTCCTCGCCGGCCTGCTCCTGCCATTTATCGCGCAGGGTAAATTGGTGGAGTCGAGCGGCGCGCAAGCCAATCTCCATTGGCAGATGACGCCCGGCAACTCCGCCCAATCCCAAGCCTTTCTCACCGCCCTGCAACGCGGCCTCAATTTCTCCGGCGCGTTCCGCCCCGGCAACGCCGGCAACCACGACTACCGCATCGAAGGCGACGCCAATTCCAGCGGCGGCCAACTCAGCGTCAACACCCGCGTGCTCACCGCCGGCGGACAAAATGTCTACAACGCCAGCAAGCGCGGGTCCGCGAACGACGCGACCCACCTCGGCCTCGTGCTCGCCGACGAAATCGTGCTCAAACTCACCGGCACCCCCGGCATCGCCTCCTCGCAGTTGATCGCGGTGAGCAACAAAACCGGCCGCAAAGAACTCTACCTGCTCACGGTCGGCGGTTCGCAGGCGCAGCAAATCACCACCGACAACAACATCGTCATGGAACCCAAATGGGGACCGCAAGGACGCTACGTCACTTACACCAGTTTCCATATGCGCTTTCCCGATGCCTACAAGATCGACGTGCAAAGCGGCAGCCGGGTAAAAATCTCCGGCGAACCCGGGGTCAACTCGGGTTCGGTGATCTCCCCCGACGGACGCGACACCGCCATCATCCTGAGTAAGGAAGGCAACACCCAACTTTATATCAAGTCCGGCGGCAGCACCCGGCGGATCACCAGCGACGCCACCGTCAAGGCCACCCCCACCTGGTCGCCCGACGGCCGCCAACTCGCCTACTGCGGCAACAATCAGATCTGGGTGGTCAACCGCAACGGCACCGGCGCCCGCACCATCTCGTCCGGCCGCGAAAACGTCGAACCCAACTGGAGCCGCAACGGCAAACTTGTGTATTCGTCGAAAAACGGCGGGCGCTACACCCTCGTCGTTCAAGATCCGCGCGGCGGCAGCCGCAAGGAACTGCGCATCGACGGTGCCGATTGGACCGAACCCAGCTGGGCGCCAAACGGCCGCCACCTCGTGGCCACCCGCACCTCCGGCTATCAATCATCGATTTATGTCGTTGACACACTCCAACCCAAAAACACAATTCATGTCACGGAAGGTCGGCCGGGTGACTGGGCCGCCGCCAGTTGGTCACCCAAAAAATAGATAAGGCTCATACAATGAAACGCTCACTTTATACTCTCAGTATTCTTTTCTTCTGCCTCCTCGTGGCGGCCGGTTGCCGCACGCGTAAAGGCGGCAACACCTACGGGTCCGGTAAATCCGGAACCGGCTTGATCAATGACGGCATGGGCGGCTCCGCCTCGGACCCCGCCGGATATGTCAACGTGGCCGGCACCGAACTCGGTAACTGGTCCTTCGAAGGCGGCTACAACGAACAAGGCCAGTACGTCGGTGCCGGCGGCTTGTTCGACAGCCAAGGTCAATGGGTCGGTGATACCGGCGGCTACGACCAGAACGGCAACTTTGTCGGCGAAAAAGGCTTCTTCAACTCCAAAGGCGAGTGGTTCGGCCCCGGCGGCGGATACGACAAGAACGGCACCTTCGTCGGCCTTGGCGGCATGTACGACAAGAACGGCAAATACGTCGGACTCGCCCAACGCAAAGGCGGCCTCCAGCCGCGCGAAATGGTGCAACTTACCCAAGCCCCCGCGGGTGCCGCCTTCAGAAGCGAAGCCTCGATGGGGCTGCGTCCGATCTACTTCGGTTACGACCAGGACAACATCCCCTACTCCGAAGTCGGCGCCCTCGACGCACTGGCGCAGAAGCTCAAATCCACCGGCGGCCAAGTGCTGCTCGAGGGTCACTGCGACGAACGCGGTTCGAAAGCCTACAACCTCGGACTCGGCGAACGCCGCGCCCAAGCGGTGCGCACCGAACTCGTCGGCCGCGGCATCTCCGCCGGTCGGATCACCACCACCAGCTTCGGTTCGGAACAGCCCGCCTCGCCGGGCCACAACGAATCCGCCTGGCGGCAGAACCGCCGCGTGAACTTCCAGTTCTACTAGGCCGAGAGCCCGTATTTTAAATGTGAGATTTCAGATTTAAAATCACCCGGAAAACGCCGGACCTCGATGGGGTTCGGCGTTTTTTTTTGTCGCGCACTCTTCCGAGAGGAGTGTGGGTGGAACGTTAATTACGATGCTTGATGGATTCTCAACAGTCCGATCGCAGGTGGGAGCCTCCAAAGACATGCTAGGCGACAGCCGAACCTCAGCACTTGCTTTGCGCCCGCCTGATTGCTTGAACCCAGCGGTGATTTCGCTCGTTCGCCATCTTATTGATCTGCTCCGCCAAGGTTGGGCGTTTTTCCGAACCAACGACAACGCCACGGTCGTCCGCGCCATTTTGAGTCGCGAGGCCCACCCGATCATCCAGTTTGGAAAGTATGGATTTTGCGGCGTGCTGGCGGTGGCCGCGCTCGTTCTGGGCGTGATGTTTTTTGGCCAATGGATTCCCATCGTCGAACCCAGCGAGGAGGCCTTGGCAAATGGCGCGAGCCCGCTCGGCGACAACCTCCGGGCCAAGAACAACGTGATTGCCAATATTCTCGCGTTCCCACTCAGCAACCTCGTCGCCTATGGGCTCAATGTGCTCTTCGTATTTGAAAGCGGGCGGCACTCACGGGTAAAAGAATTTTCTATGTTCACCGGCGTCTCGTTCTTCAGTTTCATGGTCGGATTGCTCGGCGGCCCATTCCTTATCAGCTATTTTGGCATCGCCACCGCCCTGTCGCAAATCGGCTTGGTCGTCACCTCCACGATGGTGAACTTTGTCTGTCGCAAATTTCTGATTTTCAAAAATTGAGCTCATGCGCACCGCCCTTTTTGTTCAAGGCCTAGCTACGTGGCTCATGTGGGTGGGAAGTGTTTTCAGCCTGCCGACTCTCTTGAACCAGATGGCGATGGCGCAGCCCGACACCCGCCCCGCCATGCTGCGCGACCATCCGCGCCGCGAAGCCAATGACCCGATCCTCAATTTCGACAACATGGACGGCTGGGCGATTCAAAGTCAGAATATCGAAGTCGACTACGAACGCAGCGCGGAACGCCAGCTCTGGGGGCGCTTCACCGGTCGGCTGCGGCTCGGTGGTGGCGGTCTTGCCAGCGTCATTCGTTTCCGCCCCGAACGGCCAGTCGACATTCCACGCCTGTTCAACCGAGTGTCGTTCTGGGTGCATCTCGACGCGCCTCCGGTAAATACGCCGGTGCTCGCCGAACCAACCATTCACGTGATGTTCGGCGACCGCAACGGACGCCCGTTCGACGTGATGATGCGGCTCGGGGAGACGCCTGGCTGGCAGTATCACAGCGTGCCGGTGAACGCCCCGCGTGAGGCCGGCCTGACCCTCAATGGCTTCCGTTTCGAAGGACTCGGTGCGCCCGGCGCCCGGCGTGATTTGTTCTTCGACTCGCTCGCCGTGTTCAGCGAACAACGCAAACGCATCCGTCTCGAACGCGGCCCCGCCCGCCCCCTCACCCTCCTGCCCGGACAACTGCCCGGACGAAACAACAGCCGCAATCCGAGCCCCGAGGATCGGCTCGATTTTCCCGCCCGCGCCTCCGGAGCCGTACCGGCAGAGGATACGTCGCTTACCGTCGTCTACGACGGACGCGATCCGAACGACCTGCAGGCGGAAAGCACCTACGAACTACACGCCACCACGACCCCGACCGGTTCGGACAGCAACGGAACCGCCGTTCCGCTGCCGATCATCTACACCATCGATCTCAACCACGGAATCGCAGGCATCCGCGCGAAATGGAACGGCCATAACCTCGGCCCCCTGCTCCGCCATGCCACCATCGCCGGCAGTCCCGGGCCGCTCAAACTACTCTCCGCCAACCGCACCGAAGACGGTTTGCGCGCCTTGTACGAAAACGGCCTCCGCCTCCACTTCCACACCCGCCGGCGCGGACTTGATATCGACGTCGCCTTCCAAGGGGGCCGCGCCGAAGAACTCCAGCTCGGGCCCCTGAGCGATGCCAGCCAGCGTACTTCCTTGCCGCTGTGCCGCCTGAAAGAAGGCGGAGATCTGGCCGTGGATCTGCTGCACTCGGGCGGGGTGCCGCTACTGGCGACCACGTTTCTCGATCCCTTTCTGAGCAACGCCACCCAGCTCCGCTGCGACGCCGCCCAATACGACGCGCTGATGGGCGGCACGCGCAACGACTTGTTCGAACGCATCATCCTGCGCATCTCCCCACGAATCGAAGACCTGCTTCCGGGGCCGTCCGCGCGTCCGGCGCCGAAACGCGCCGACCTGGCCGATGCGCTCTGGCTCGGACAAAGCGCGGTACCGAATCTCAGTCTCGCCGGCGTCCGGCAAAATGCGGTGCTGCCGGTGGAGATCACGCGCGGCGACGCCGGGCTCAGCTGCATGCTCGGCAAACCCGCCATCGGTACGGAAAAGCTAGGCGAGCAACTCGCCCAAGCGCGCAGCCGGAAGCTGCACCTCGCCCTGCCGGTGGACATCACGCGCATGCATCCACTGCAACCGCAGTGGTCGGAAAACGGCTTGGCCCGAACCAGCAGCGGTGCCTGGATGTCCCGACGCGAAGGCACCTTCCTCGCTAAATCCCTAACCTATCCGGACGTCGCCACCAACCTGATCGACCGCATCAACGGCACGATGAGCCCCGATCTCATCTACGCCATCGGCCTCGCCGAACTGCCGCCGGGAACCGGTGTCGACATGGACGAACGCCTGCGCGGCAATGGCTCGCACAGCCAGGACTTTTTTGATCGGGGTCAGGCCTTACATAACGTCCGACGCAGCGCGGACTGCGCCGTGCTCGCGCCCGGTGGCGGCGAATGGCGCTTTGCCGGCCTCGTCGACGGGTTCGATCTCCAAACGCTCGCCGAAGCCCGGCCGTTCCGTCCCTTGTTCGCCCGTAGCCGGGTCGTGCCGAACTCGGTCGTTTATGCTCCGCCGCCGACGGGCGATCGTGACGCCTGGGAGGCGATGGTGGTAGCCTACGGATTGCATCCCCGTGTGTCAGCGCAAGCGGAAGCGCATTCCGCACGGCGGGCCGCCTATCATCTGCTGCCGTTGCAGCAGCGCACCGCCCATCTCAGGGTCCTCCAACTCGCCTACCACAACGGCGCCGGTGGGTTTCAGTCCACCGCCGAGGCCTTGAGCGACCGGACCATCGAGCGTTCGCAGTTGCGGCTTCGACTCGAGAACGACACCACCCTTTGGGTCAACGGCCACACCCAACCCTGGGAGATCCGCGTCGACGGACTCCGCCTGCGCCTGCCGGCAAACGGCTGGTGCGCCAAAGGACCCGAGTTGTTGGCGCTACGCGGCGAGCAAGACAGGGCCGTGTTCGACTATCTCGAACTCCCCGGCCTGCGGTTCTTCGATCCCCGGGACCGCGCCGTTCGCTTTCGTTCGGCGAACGGGCCACGCGGCTTCGTTGAAGTCCAGGGAGAGCGGCGCATGGAATTTTGATCCGATCTCCAACTTTCGAATTTCAAATCTAAACATGGCTGGAGGGCGAGGGGCCTCCCGAGCCGATTGCCAGTCTAGGCATTCCAGAACCGCAACTCACAACCAGTCCCCCACATCACGAACGCATCCCGAAACCCGCAACGCGCAACCCGCAACCCAGAACCCGCCCCTACCCGACCACCGCCATCGCCGCCGCATACCCGTCCGGCGCCCACACACTCCGAACCCGCACCCCTTCGAACTCGATCCACTCGTCATAGTTGACCAAGCCGAGATCGATCCCGCGCAAGGGGCGGCGGATGCCTTCGCCGATGGCTTTGAGAAACGATTCTTTGGCGGTCCAGACTTCGGCCATGGCGAAGACGTCGTCACCGACCCGCGTTTGTTCGGCGGGGGAAAAAAAGCGTTCGGAAATCTCGCGCACGTGGCGGTCGCGGATCTGTTCGACATCGACGCCGATCGGGGTGGCGTCGGTCATGCCGAGCAGAATCCAATCGCCCGAGTGGCTCAGATTGAACTGGCAACCCGCGACCTGCGGCTTGCCTCCCGGATCGATGCGGATGGCCAATTCCAGCGGCGGACATTCGAGCCGGTCGCCGAGCAAACGGCGCAACTTCGAACGCGCTTGGACAAAGGACTGGCGTGCCCCTGCGTGTTTAAAATCGTCGCAACGGCGATGCTCCTCGACGGACAAACAGGCGGGCAGACCGCCGTCTTTGCGAACCCAGACCAGCCTCACGATTCGCTCTCCGGGCTCGGCGTGCCGTCAGCCAAAATCTCGTCCACCGCTTCCCGAACCAGATCCGTCCCCAGATAGCCGATCAGGCCGGACGCCGAACGCACCACCGCGACCCGGGGTCCGCGCGGCGCCCACTGCGCCGGGTCGCTCGGACCAAACAGAACCACCACCGGCGTGCCGACGGCCGCAGCGAGATGGGCAATGCCGGAATCGTTGCCGACAAACAGCCGGCAGCCAGCCAAAACCCGCGCGAGTTCGGCCAGCGGGAGGTTGTCCATCCGCTGCTGTTCGGGAACCTTCGCCGCGAGTTGCCGGGTGATTTCCCGGTCGGCCTCGCCGAGAACCCAAAGCACCGACAAACCATGGGCCGACTCGATATATGCGGCGAGTTCCAAGTAGTGTTTGAGCGGCCAGATTTTGTGCGCGCCGCCACTGCCGGGGTGGATCGCCACCGGTGCCGGGTCGAAGGACTCGGCCAAAGCCAGAATGCGGGGCGCGAGTCCGGACTCGAAAATCGCGAGTTCCTCCAAGGCGCCAAGATAATGGTCGCAGGCATGAACGCCCGGCGGCGGCATCGGCGAACGCGCGATTACCTGCGGCAAATATTCGCCGAGGTTCGTGGTGACATCGGCCTGGTCGAGGAAGTGAATGGCCAGAGAAAATTCGCTGAGCCAGCGCGCCATCTTCAGCGGCAAATCCACATCCGGAATGTACAAGTTGACGATGCCGGCGCCGTCGAGCGAGTGGGTTTTATCGGCCAGGCCGACGGACTCGACCAACGCATTGGTGCGCGGGTATCCGACCAGTTCGATGTGCGCGTCCGGCCAACGGGCACGCAAGGCCTGCAGCACTGGCAAGGTCAGAATGAGATCGCCGATCGCACCGCCGCGGAGAATGAGAAAGCGGGCTTGGTTCATGGAGCGACTGTCACGCGGTGCGGCGGGTTGCGATGTGGCTTCCGCATCCACTAAGGCCGGTTGCGTTCCTCGGCGGCCTTCTCCAAAATGCGGCGTTCGGCATCGTCGAGATTTGCCAGGCCGACGTTGCTCAACTTGTCGAGCACGCGGTTGACCTCCGCCTCGCTTGGAACCGAGGAACCCGGGGCCTGCGGCTTTCTCTGTTTTGCCTGAACGGAGGGTCCAGCGGACGACCCGGACGAGCCATCCATCGCCTCGAACTTCGGCGCCTCAAAGGTCGGTGCAGGACGCCGGACCCGACGCCGCTCGCGGTTCGGCGTCTGCCCCCCGCCATGTCGCGCCACAAAGCGAGCCCGCCACCACGCCGGCTGGAACAGCAACACCAGAAACAGAAACCCGACCAACGCGCCGACGACATTAACGTCATAGCTCACCCGGAAAATATCCGGACGGTCGAGGCTCATGAGGTAAAAACTCAGGTCGGTCACCAGGTAGATCATGCCGAGCGCCCACACCCGCATCGGCGGCAGCACCATGATTTGCAGAAAGATCGACGGATGCAAAGCCACCAAGGCAACCACAACGCCGGTGACCGCGCCGAACGCGCCAATCGCCGGACTCGGCGAAACCATCACGTGCACGAACCCACCCAGCAAACCGGCAAGCAGGTACAGGACGAGAAAGGCGCGGCTGCCAATTTCGCGTTCGAGAATCGACCCCAGCATGCCCAGCCAAAGCATGTTGAACAGCAAGTGAATCGTGCCCCCCGCCTCGGGATTGTGGGCGAACATATAAGTCAACAAGGTCCAAAACTGCCCGGCACCGAGGTTTTCCCGGCTGAGTTCCAACACCGAGGTCAACTGGGCGCTCTGAAGCAGGATTTGGAGAAAAAATGTAAACGCCGTAACGCCAAAAAGCCCCCGGACAACCGGGGTCATGCTCTTCCAAGGAAGCACATCATGTTGAGAATCTTCAAAATCCATTAAATGACCAGTATATTTCAGCCACGTTTGCGGGTAAGTATTGCGTAAGCCTTGACCTAACATAAGCAACAAGAACAGACAACGATAGTAGAACAATCGAGGAAACAACAACAGCATGAGGGATATTCCAGGATACCGGTTCATCAGAGCAATCGACAAAGGCGGCATGACCAACCTCAATGTGGCCACCGTGGGAGGCCGGGATGTCGTGTTGCGCACCATCCGTGAGGATCAGGGAAAAAAGAAAGAGGTCCGCAAGAGCTTTTTACACGGAATCAAGGTGCTTCAAGGCCTCGACCACCCCAGCATTGTCGAATTGGTCGATCACGGGCGCCACCGCGGAATCGACTATATGGCGGTAGAATACCATGAAAATTTGAACCTCCGCGAGCGGATCGTGAACGAGGATCCACAGCTCGCGGCGCATCAACTCCACCTCCTGACCCAACTCGCCGCCGCGATCACCAAAGTCCACGACGCCGGCTATCTGCACATGGACCTCAAACCGGAAAACATCCTGATCCGCGATGACATGACGCTCATTCTGGTCGATTTTGATTTGGCGATCAAACACAAGGACAAGTGCCAGAAATTCAAGACGATTTCCGGCACGGCCAGCTATCTCGCGCCCGAAACCCTCGGTGGCGGCCTGCTGAGCGAGCTCTCCGAAATCTATACCTTTGGGGTGTGTGCCTATGAGTTGCTCACCTTCAACAAGCCGATCGACGCGCCGAACCCGGAAGCCTACCAAAAGATGCTGGCCAGCGGACGCGCCAAAGCCAAAGATATCCGCAGCTACCGTGAAGATCTCCCGGCCGGGCTCGTCAAGGTGGTGATGAATTGCCTTGAGAATAACCCAGACGACCGGTATCCAGCTATGAGAATGGTTCTGAGAGAACTCAAAAATTTGAAATGAACGACATCTATCTCGTCCGGCGAGAATCGAACCGCGGTTGCTGGGTCCTGGGCATAGCCGCCCTGCTGATCCTGTTTATCGCGTGGTTCGTGTTCTTCCATGATCCCACTCGTTCCGGCCCACAAAATCCGGACAACGGCTACACCAATACCGAACTCCCTGAAGTCGGCAGCGATAATTTCGGCAATCCCGGCAATTTCGGCAGTGCCGGCAATAACGGCAATACCGGTAATGTTGCCGGTGCCCCCGCCCGCGGCTCCCGCCCGATCGGGCCCGGTATGGAAGTTCGTCCCATCGGTTCCGCCGCCCGTCCGAGCCAAGGCAATCAAAGCAGCCAACGCCCCGGCACGGCGGGAAGCGTCCGTCCCCCCGGAAACAACGGCGGACGGATCAATCCCAATTCACAGACAGCACTGGCCCGGGCCCGGAGTTCGATGGATGGCGGCGATTTCTCGACCGCCCGTAAATACGGCTACATCGCCCTCGATCAGGCATCGAGCGTTGACGGCGTCCGCAACGCCGAGAACTTTCTCTCCGACCTGCACACCCGCCTCGCCTTCTCCCGCGCCTCCATGGAGGAAAAAGTGGACTACAAGATCAAGTATGGCGACGCCCTCAGCAAGATCGCGAAAAAATTCGGCACCACCACCGCCATGCTAAAACGGACCAACAACCTGAGCAGCGACAACATCCGCCTCGGCGAAACGCTCAAGGTGATCGACGGCACGTGGAAAGTACACGTTGATGTTGCCCAGAGAGAGATGAAAATCCTGCTCAACGACCGGTTTTTCAAGCGCTACGATATCGGGGTCGGCCGACCGGGTTCGGAAACGCCGGAGGGCACCTTCTATATAAAAAGCAAGCAAACCAACCCCGCCTGGTATAAGAGCGAAGGGGTGAAAATACCCTTCGGCGACCCGCGCAACGAACTCGGAACGCGATGGATGGGCTGGGATAAAAAATCGTTCGGCTTCCATGGCACCAACGATCCCTCGAGCATCGGCAAGAACGCCAGTTCCGGCTGTGTCCGACTAACCAACCGAGACGTCGAAGAAGTCTTTGACATCCTCCCGTATAATACCGAAATCGTGGTCCAGTAAAAGAACGGAGCGGCTAGCCCAAAACGGCAAGGAAACCGTTCACGACAAACCGCATCTAGAAACCCGCATCTCGAAACCCGCATCCCGCAAACCCGCATCCCGCAAACCCGCATCTCGCATCTCGAAACCTGCATCCCGCATCCGGAGACAACGTGCCGACTCATCTTCCATTCGAAAAACCCCTCGCCGAACTCGAACAGAAGATCAACGAACTCGGCCAGCTCTCGCAGGACACCGCCATCGATGTCTCGTCCGAGATTGCCCGGCTTGAAAACAAAGTGTCTGAGACCCGGCGCGAAATTTACGAGAACCTCACCGCCTGGCAGAAGGTGCAGATCGCCCGGCACCCCGAACGCCCCTACACCCGCGACTACATCGAGATGATCACGGAGGAGTTCACCGAACTCCACGGCGACCGGATCCACCGCGACGACCGCGCCATCATCGGCGGATTCGCCATCATCGGCGAACAGCGCGTGATGCTCATCGGCACCCAGAAAGGCCGCGACACCAAAAGTAATCTCGAGTGCAACTTCGGCTGCCCATTCCCCGAAGGCTACCGCAAGGCACTCCGTCTGATGAAACTCGCCGATAAGTTCGGCCTGCCTATCGTGACCCTGATCGACACGCCCGGCGCGTATCCCGGACTCGAGTCCGAAGAACGCCACATCGCCGAAGCCATCGCGGTCAACCTGCGCGAATCCTTCAACCTGCGCGTCCCCTTCGTAGCCGTGGTGATCGGCGAAGGTGGTAGCGGCGGCGCGCTCGGCATCGGCGTCGGCAACCGCATCCTCATCCTCGAACACGCGTACTACTCAGTCATCAGCCCCGAAGGCTGCGCCGCCATCTTGTGGAAAGACCGGGCCTACGCCGACAAAGCCGCCGAGGCGCTCAAACTCACTGCCCAACACCTGATCAAAGCCAAACTCGCCGACGAGATTCTGCCCGAACCCATGGGCGGCGCGCACCGCAACCCGCAAGCCATGGCCGCCACCCTGCGCGAGGGGATTTTGCGCCATCTCGACGAACTCGCGAGCGTGGCCCCGACCCAATTACCGGTGGAGCGCTACGACAAGTTCCGCGCCATGGGCACCTTCACCGAAGTTGTTCCCGAGGAAAAAGGCGGCAAACGCGGCAAGAAGGTCAAAGCGAAGTCGGAAGCCAAGTAACGCAGGTCACACACAACCGGACGGCCATGACCGCGGATTCCTCGCGGTATTTGCGTTCTCCGGTGTTGACACTGCCCCCTTTAGCCCCTACCGATTCGGACCCTTTTTATAGAAAACCGCTTATAACAGCAGATTTAAGAACCAATTTTAGGACTCGTCATGGGAAAGCCCGGAAAAACCCGTAAATGTGTGGCCAAACGCTTTAGAAAGACAGCGTCAGGCAAGTTGAAATTCAGCTCGCCCGGAAAACGCCACCTGTTCACCTCAAAATCGTCGAAACAGAAACGCCGTCTCGGCAAGCCGAACATCGCCACCCCCGGCGATGCCCGCCGCATGCTGCCGTCGATCGCGACATACAAGCGCCCCAAGTGAGCGTCTAGCTACTACCCCACTTTATTAGGAGTTTAAATCATGGTCCGCATCTCCAATGCCCCCGCATCCCGCAAACGCCGCCGCCGCCGCCTCAAACTGGCTCGTGGTTTCTACGGTGCCCGCAGCAGGCTGTTCCGCACCGCCACCGAGTCGGTCGACCGCGCCCAACGGATGTCCTTCATCCACCGTAAACAGAAGAAGCGGAACTACCGCCGTCTGTGGATTGCCCGTATTTCTGCCGCCCTCATGCACCACGACCTGTCCTACAGCCGGTTCATTGAAGGCCTGACCAAAGCCGAAATCGGACTCAACCGCAAAATGCTCTCCGAAATCGCGATCTACGATCCCGATGGCTTCGAGAAATTGGTTGGCCTCGCCCGCGAGAAGGCCACCTTGCAGACGCCGAAACCAAGCGCCGTAAGCGCCGCTTAAGTTCAAGCAACGCTGAACCTGAAAACGCTCCGTCTCAAACGGGGCGTTTTTCATGTCTGCATAGCAGCGCAAGCCCATGACGCCGATGCTCTGAGGCTTCGACTTCTCCGAACCGCCTTGCTCCACCATCATCCATCATCACAAATCGGGCATGGACTTGGTGATCGCGCGCAGCGCTTCGACACGCACGGGATATCATCACCTCGCGGATACCCTGCGCGAACAAGGTGCCATCACCCACTGGCACGAAGGAGATAGCCAAGTCCGGCATGGCAGCCATATTGTCGATCAGATTCGAAGCACATTCTGCCGCCGCAGCTCGCGGCTATCCCAATGTGCCAAATATCAAGACATCAAAATTTCCATTGGGTCCGATAGTCCTCTGTCAGATCCACCTCGGGAATCATACTCGCGCGAACCATCTCGAACGGGATCGGGCCGAGGCGTAATACCTGGTCGTGGAAGTCGCGTTCGGACATGCCGCCCGGCTCCCCCACCTTCAATTCGCGATGCAACGAATGTAGTTGCATACCGCCCAGCATGTACGCCGCCTGATACAAGGGACTGTAGCCGCCGCGGATATAACGCCGCACTTCCGCCGTGGCCTGCACCCGTTCGTGGCCGACTTCGTCGACCAGAAAATCGATCATCTTGGCCGGCTCCATTTTTCCAGTGTGGAACTTTAGCGTCACGATGATCCGTGCACAACGGTGCATCCGCCAAAACAGGAACCCGATTCGGTCTTCCGGTCCGCGGGCAAATTCCAATTCCCACAAGCGCATCTCCCAATACAAGCACCAACCCTCGATGTTGAACGGGGTTCGAAACAGGGACCGGTACGGCTTGTTGCGCGCCTGAACAAAGCCTTGTAAATGATGCCCGGGAATCACCTCGTGGGCCGTCACGATCCGGGTTGTATGTAAATTGTTACCGCGCATGCTCATCAACTTTTTCTCGTGGTTCATCGAACCCGTCGCATAGGCGACCAACACATTGAGGCCGCCATAGGCCGCGTAGGGTAAAGTTCTCTGGCCCTTCTCATCGACCATCTTCACCCGCCAGGTCTCGCGGCAAAGGGCCGGGACCGTGAGCAAGTCATGCTTGTCGCAGAACGCGATCGCCTCCTCCGCCTGCTGCACCACGTAGTCCTCTTGCCCGCCGGCCGGCACGAACTGGTCCTTGATGTGTTCGAGGCCCTCGCGCCGGGTGTCGAAGCCGAGTTCCTTGGCCGCCTTCAACATCTCGGCCGCGCACCACTCGAATTCTTTCTCGGCGCGTTCGATCAGTTCGGCCGGCGTATAGGGAATCATCTCGTAGTCGAGTTGCTCTTGCAAACGATCGGCGCCGACGACCTCGCCGAACGGGGCCGCCTCTTCGCGGTTCTTCACCCCCGCCATCTTCTCGCGCAACCACTTGTCGTATTCGGAAAAGTCGCGCTTGGCATCTTCCACCGGTTTCTTCAGCCACCACTCGAAGCCCGGCTGGAACTGTGCGTAATGCGCGTACCACTGGTTCAGCATTTGCTCCGCCGCCTTGGTCTTGGCCGCAATCTCGAACAAACGCCACGTCGGCAGCTTCTCTGCCAGGCCCGCCTCGGCGTCGGCCTGCTTGGCTTGCGGATCATCCTTCGTCGCGTTCTTATCCTCGTCGCCATCCTTTTCGGCAGACTCGTCGTCCTTTTTCTCCACCGCTTTTTGATGGTTTTCCAAGGCCTTCCGCGAAGCTTGGACCTGGCCCTTGATGGTGCCCACCAGTTCGGCCCAGGCGCGTTCGTCGACCGGCGTTCGCGCTCGGCGCTTTGAATCGAGATCCGTCACCGTGTCGACGAACTGCAGAAACGGCGCATCTTGTTCGGTTCGGGCCAACGCGGCCGCCATCGAAGACTGCTGCGAACGCAGATGCTGCCGGAGTAAAATCCAGTCCACCTGGTCGCGACGGCTCAAGGTCTCAAAATCCATCGCCGCCAAGCGCTTGGTCCACTCCTCAGTGAACCGGTCGAGACGCGCCGCGCCCTCCGCCGAAATCCGCGTCTCATAAAAGCGCTGCAACACGGCACGATCTTTGACATAACGCTCCACCTTCCCCTCCATCTTCTGGGCGAAGCTTGGCAGGGAGAGTAGCGGGGGCAGTAGGAGCAGGGCGAAAAGGTGAAGAAGGCGGCAAGACATACCGGAAACATGAGCAATTTTTTCGCCGAGAACAACAATCCGGTTTTTCTTTCTTGCCCCTGTGGCGTTTCATTTTAGCAACACAAGCTATGAAAACCACCCTTGTCGGCCTCTTTACAATCAGTCTGTTCCTTTGCTTCGGGTGCAGGTCAAGCAAGCCCATCACCACGACGACCACCACCAACACCGGCGGCAGTAGCGGGGGGATCGTCAGCACGCCGACGCCACCCGACGTACCCAACCCGACCTTCAAGGGGGCAACGACCGCCGCTACTGCGCCGAACACCGCCCAGACCTCGACCACCTGGCGCAACATCATCAGCCCCTTCGAACTGGAACGGATGATCCGCAATGATGAGATTATCGTGCTCGATGCGCGTTCAACTCCGTCCTACCTCGCCGGCCACATTCCCACCGCCATCAATCTGCCCGGCACGAAACTGCGCACCAGCAAAGCCAAACCCGGCGGCGGCGACAGCCAGTACATTTTCCGCTCGGTCGACGGATCACCCGATATCAGTAAATACGAATCGTTGTTCGGACAGGCTGGCATCTCCCGCGACAAGACCGTGGTCGTCTACGGCAACTATGGCGGCAAAGCCGACGGCACCGTCCCCGCCATGCTGCTCGACTGGCTCGGCCAAAGCCGGGTCGCCTTTCTCGACGGCGTCGGCATGAAGTCGTGGGAAGGAGCCGGGTTCGAGGTGGAAACCACGCCCAATATTCTGCCGCCCACCCTGTACACCGCGCGTCCGAGAAACGGTAAATTCGTCTGGAACCTCCCCGACGTGTTGAACGCCGTACAAAACGGCAGCGCCACCTTTATCGATACCCGTACCCTCGGCGAATTCAACGGCACCACCAAACGCGACAACGCCAAAGGCGGACGCATCCCCGGCGCGATTCGACACGACACGACCGACCTGCTCGACAGTAAAAAGTGTGTGGTCGATCAAGACACCGCCCGCGAACAACTCGATGCCCTCGCCATCCCCACCGACAAACCAATCGTTCTCTACTGCCAGACCGCCACACGGGTCAGCTTGAACTATTTGGTCCTCAAGGAACTCGGCTATGACAACGTCGCGATATACGACGCAAGCTGGCACGAGTACGGCAACACACCCGACCTGCCGATCGAAAACTAATTCCGTCTTGGAAGAACAAGGAACCGCTCACGCACCACCAAACCATGTCTGACGCCGCATTTAATTTTCGCTCCAAACCGATCACGACGCCGATCGAAGAGATGGGCATACTCGAGCGCTCCTTGCTGTTCGCCGAACTCTCAGAAGTGGCCTACCTTGCCGAGGATAGTGCCGCCACCATCGTGGACGACATCGGCTTAAGAGAAACGCTGTTTTTCGATCATGGCGGTGCCCAAGCCTACATTTTCAAAACACCCCACGACTGCATTGTCGCCTGCCGCGGCACCGAACCCACCGACTTCAACGACATCAAAGCCGACCTCAACGCGATGACCGTTCTGGCGGAAACCATCGGGAAAGTGCACCGCGGCTTTAAAAAGGAAGTAGATGACCTCTGGCCGACCATCGAGGCCGCTCTGGAGTACAACGAGAAAACGCTCTGGTTCACCGGACACTCGCTCGGCGGCGCCATGGCGACCATCTGCGCCAGCCGGTGCTTTCTCTCCATCATTCGTTCGATGCCCAAAGAACTCTACACCTTCGGCAGTCCGCGCTGCGGCAACAGTCAATATGTCAATCACGTCGGACTCACCCACTACCGATGGGTGAACAACAACGATGTCGTCACCAAAGTACCCCCGGCCTGGATGGGCTACCGCCACACCGGCGAACAAATGTACCTGAACGCCTACGGCAAACTGCGCCCGATGAGCAAAGCCCAGCGCACCAAAGACAAGTGGCGCGGCTTTGTCATGGGCATCAAAAGACGTAGCTTCGACCATTTTTCCGACCACATCCAGATGCGCTATATCGAGTCCATCGCCAACGCCATCGAAGAGGAAAAGGCCGGGATCATTCCACCCGTTCTCGGCGCGAAAATCGCCTTGCCCGAACCAGGCGAGGAAGAGTCGAAGCCGCCATCTTCCCCGGAATAAAAAAGCCAGAGACCCGAGGGTCTCTGGCGCTTGAAAGATCAGCTCTTCTCCGAACCAAGGAACACGTGCCAGTCGGCGATGTCGTGCGGGTTACGCAGCAACATGGTCGCTGGAAGCGTTGGCGGTTCGGCCGGTAGACGGATCAGCTTCAGCCCCGCTTCCCTCGGCGTTTTCGCGGCCTTCTTGCTGTTCACCTTCACGCTGGCGAGAACGCAGTTCCGCCACGAGGTCGCACCGCCACGCGAACGCGGGATGACGTGGTCGATATTGCCCTCGTTCGGAGCGAGCACCTTGCCGGTGTACTGGCAACGGTTGCCGTCACGCGCCCGGATGGCGCGCAACGAAAACGACGGACGGCGCATCGGCACCTTGCTGTACTTGGCCAGCACGATCACCGTCGGCACCCGAACGAGTCCGCCGGCGGTTCGCACCGAGCCGTCGCCGTCGCGAACCGGCAAACTCGTCCAGTCCTCCCAGCGCGTCGGCTGCATGTACTCGTCGACGTGGATGTCGAGACCTGTCGCCACGTCGGTTGCCATGCTACAAAAGGCCTGGGCCGGCGTGGTGGTATTGATCGCTTGCCAGTTCCGGTTGAGAACCAGCACGATGTTCATCTTTAGAATGTCGTTCATGACATGTCCTCCTTGGTTCGGTGTTGGTTCGGTGCTGTTTGTTTGTGGAAAATGGCGGAGAGCGGAGGTCTTGCACCCCATCCCGCATGCGCGGAACCGGCGGTTTAGCAAACCGCGCCAGCCACTCGGCGGGTTCGCTCTCCGTGTATTGAGTGGAAATAGAAAATAGTGGGCCCTGCTGGACTGGATGGGACCGACCTCTCGGCCAGCAACCTGATCGATCATCAACCGTGCCCCTAACTTAAAAAATAGTGGGCCCTGCTGGACTCGAACCAGCAACCGGTCGATTATGAGTCGACGGCTCTAACCATTGAGCTAAGGGCCGAAAATGGTCATCCCGGCTAGATTCGAACTAGCAACCTACTGCTTAAAAGGCAGCAGCTCTGACCGTTGAGCTACGGGACGATGTGAAAGGAAAATGGTGCCCGGCGGAGGAGTTGCACCCCATGGCGTCTACCCTTCAATTATGCCGAGAGGTTAGAAGCCTCTGGAAGGAACGCCGGGCGAAAAATGGTCATCTTGCTAGGGTCGATGGGACCGACCTCTCACTGGCAACCTGCTGTATGGGTAGTAACGTCTTCCAGACGGTACTGTCTCGTCAGCCTTCTAGGCTGGCGAAACAAACGTCAGCCTAGAAGGCTGTCGTGACCGTACGGCCAAGGATGGCCGTACTACATTTTGATTTGTAAGACAAACGCTCTGCCGTTGAGCTACAGGATGAAAAATGGCACCCCCGGCGGGAATCGAACCCAGCTCTTCTTCATTGAAAGTGAAGCGACCTAACCGGTAGTCGACGGGGGCAAAAAGTGTGTGATGGCTCGGCAGCGACGCGGTGAGAAGAACTCCTCGAAACCCGCTTCTCGCAACTCGCAACCAGAAAATGGTCGTCCCGGCTAGATTCGAACTAGCAACCCGCTGCTTGTAAGACAGACGCTCTGCCGTTGAGCTACAGGACGAAAAGGGAAGAGAAACGAGGCCGAAGGCCTGAAATCCTAGCTACTGGCTATTGGCTACTCGCTACTTAAAATGGGGTATCCGACCGGGTTCGAACCGGCTCCAAATCCATCACAAGGATTTATGCTTCCATTACAACACGGACACCGTGGTGGTAAAACGATGGTAAAAAAGTGGTGGGGGCTGGTGGAATTGCACCACTCGCCATCTTCCGACATATTTCATAGGCACCAGGTTTACAATCAAGCAGCCGGGACAGCCCCCACGTAAAATTTATTTCTTTTCGCAAAAACAAACACCGATATCGTTTCTAAGATCGATAGCCGCAGGATTTCCAGGCGGACGTTTCGGTGTTTCAGGCACACCTCCAGGAGAAGCCTCTGAAGAACGGGCACAGCCCTCGGGTTCGCGTCCGGTCCGCAAAGCCAATAGGTGGCCGGGGATCTTGACGCGTTCGGGGGAGATTATACACTGGATGCTAAGTTGAAGCGGAGCTTCCAGTTTCGTTTCTCCGGCCTCGTCGTTTGTTGCTGCAAGCGGCGAGGCTTTCTGTCGTTCGGATGTTGAGAATCTGTTTATGTGTTCATGGTACTCGTGCGGTTAAGCCTTTGATTTAAGGGGTTTGGGTACGAAAAAACCCTGCGCCTCGTCGGAGGCAGCAGGGTTGTATCAAGCCGGAAGGAATTCTAGTAAGGATCTACGTCCTGAACTCCGTTCGATACAACCCGGCGGGGGCATGTTTCTCACTTCTGGAATCGGCGGGATAACGTTCTTTGCCAAATCCGACTGAGCACACGACCATCTCGCCTGTGAGAGAAATCCTCTCCAAGCCTATCCACGCGCTCGGCGCGCAGAAATTTAAGATGGTGGTGTTCGGGTTCATTTTGGTTTTTCTTTCCTTGTTGAAGTCTTCTAACACGGAAAGACGCAGGGAGTCAACGAATAATTTATATTTATTTAAGTATTCACGCAACGACTCGGGAGGCTCCTCGCCCCCCAGAGTCGCGTGATGAATCAGGCCCCGATGCTGGCCACCCAGATCACAAGGCCGACGATGCCGAAACAGGCAGCGAAAGTGAGCAGGAAGCCGCCAATGTCCAAGGCCGTCGGACGCAGCATTTCGAGATCTGTTCCAGGAAATAACTTTTGCGATTCGTACCGGTCGGGCTGCGCGTACGAGGCGGCAAGATTCTCGCGATCGCGTTCGGGATCGGGATCCACCGGCGTTTTCATTTTCACGTAGTAGCGATCCAAGGACTCCTTGCGGTTGCGCCGGGTCAGCAGACTCGCGATAATCATGACGACGAACGGCAGCACGATTTTCGGTAACAGACTGAAGGTGTCGAGCATCGCGTCAGATCGCTTGGTGAGATCCACGCCGACCATGTCGTACAGCAAATAGTCCGGCTTGAAGTTGCCTGCGCCCTTGCCGTCCTTCACGCCCCCAGTCCAATAAATCGCCTTGCCGCCGGTAGACTTCCCGGCCTCGGCTAGCAGTTGCCCTTCGACAATCGCCTGCGGTTTTTCACCCAGCGGCTCCGTTGGCGTTTTTTGCTCTTCCACGACCGGGACACTACGCTCAATGCTCTCGCGCTTTTCAACCTCTTCTTTTTCTCGTTCGAGTTTTGCCGCTTCCCAAGCAGCGATTTCCCCCGCCCGCTTGCGAACCTCCATCGGTGTCGCCGCCGAGGTGATGGTCTCACCGGCAATGATATCATTCGTCTTTAACAGGGCCGGGTTCTCCCGCACCGACGGCACAAAACCGGCCAGCATCGGCACAACGAAGAAGTAGAGCGCGCAGAACGACACCGTAATCCAGGCCGCTTTGGGCGTGGCGCGGCGCCACCATAGCCCCAGCCAAAACGGCGCGGCAAAGGCGACCTGCACGATCCAGGTGAGCTTGAGCTGGTCATAGACGTCGTTCATCTTCAGCGAGACCGCGACCGCGCCGGCGATCACGATCACGCCGGCGATCCGCCCGATCAACAAGCTCTCGCGCTCGCCGGCGTCAGGGTTGATGTAGGGTTGATAGACATTCCGAACCACCAAGGCCGAACACACGATCATGTAACAATCCGCCGAACTCATCAGCGCCGCCACCAAGCAGGCGAACATCAGACCGCGCAGCCCCATCGGCAAGAGGTTCTTGGTCGCCTCACCCCAGGCCAGATCGGGATCGGCGATCAGCGCCGCGTTGTCGGCGTAGAGCGCGAGCAAAATCAAGGCGGTCAGCGCCCAGCCAATGGTGCAAAACCGTTTGAGCAAATTGCCGCTGACCAATCCGACGCGCGCGCTGAACTCGCTCTTCGCCGAACCACCGCCGGTGACAATAAAGTGCGGCAGCACGACAATGCCGATCAAGTTGATGATTACAATCGCGACAATCCGGTAGAGCGGAAATTCGCTGCCGGCCCCCTGCCCTGTCACGTCGAACATCCGTTCGGGAAGTTGCTGATGCAACACCGTAAAACCGTCGAGCACCCCTTGCGTACTCGGGTCCCCGAAGCGTTCGACCAGCGCAGACAAGCCAAAGGGAATCAACAGGACCGAAAGCACCACGATGCACATGCCTTGGATCAAGTCGGTCCAATACGCCGCCGTAATCCCGCCAAGCACGCCGTAGATCACCACCAGCAAAGCGATGATCAACACCACCCAGACATTGGTCGATAGCCCCGCCAACTCCGGCCCCATCAACGCCACCGCGAACTTGCCAAGTGCGGTGAAAAACATCGCGGTATAGACGATATAGAAGATCAGACCAAACACCGCATAAGCGACCCCGAGCCCTTTCGACTCGTAGCGTTCGACGAACCAATCGCCGAGCGTGAGGTGGCGCATACGCCGGTACCAAACGCCGGCGATCCAATAAATCGGCGTGACGAACAACCAATACATCACGCTCCACATACCACTCAGGCCGCTGGTGAAGGTGGTCCGCGCCGTGGTTACCGGATCGGAGGAACCTGTGCCGGCGCCGAACGCGGCAAAGGTCTGGAACAGCTTGCCGAAGCCGCGCCCGCCCATGAAGTAATCTTCCTGCTTCTTCACCCGACGCATCGCCCACACGCCGATCGCGCCCATCAGGGCGAAGTATCCAAACAGCACTACATAATCCAACCACGTCATCGCAGCAATCTCCCAGGGTTCACCACGGTATACGCTGCAATCTCCTCGTCGGACAAGCCGAGATGCTCACGCAAGCGGCGCGCCATTTCCGGCAAGGAACAGCCCGATCCGACAAAGTGCCCGGCGCGCCCATCTTCCGCCAACCGGCGCGGCACCAGATCGTCACCGACCACGACCGACTGCCCGCCCAAGGTGTAGGTCCCCGTCCCGAGTCCGGCGGCGGCGATGGCGTCGCTGACGATGACCACGTTCGCGGCGGGAATCTGTTCGAGGAAATTGGCCAGCACGAACCAGGGCAAATGCGCGCCGTCGGCGATCAGGCTGATGACGAGTTCGTCGGACCAACTCAGAACGCGCTGAATGATATTATCGTGGCGATGCAACTGGTTCGGGCAACCATTGCCGAGATGGGTGAACATCGACAATCCGGCGTCGATCGCGCCCGCGAGTTGCTCGAAGTCCGGATCGCAGTGCCCGGCCGAAACCACAATCCCTTGCTCGACCAAAAAACGGGTGAGTTTCGCCCCCGGATCCATTTCCGGCGCGAGCGTGACGATGCGCGTCCGCCCATCCGCCGCATCGAGCAGGCGTTTCATGCGTTCGAGGTCGGCCGGGCCAGCGTGCTCGCGCGGATGAGCGCCGATAAACCCGTCGGTCGGGTTGAGAAAAGGACCCTCAATATGAATCCCCGCGATCTTCGGATGCTCGCAAGCGGCAATGTTGCGCAAGCAGGCGGCCATGTGTTCCTCGCTGCCGGTGATCACCGTCGGAAGCAGCCGGTCGACGCCGACATAGGCGTCGCATGCCGCCGCGATATCCGCGTCTGGCTGGTTGAAGTCGATCCCGGCGAAGCCGTTGATTTGCAGGTCGATCATGGCGCAGCGGCAAAGAACGAACGCGCCTGATCGATATCCAAGGGAAGATCCACCGGCCGGTTTTCGGACGCGGAGATCTGCGCGGCCCAACCGATATCGGCAATCACCGCGGAATTCACGAAGCTGAGCGGACTCTGGGTGCCGGCCTTGGCGTGTCCGATAAAGTGGCCGACAGATTCACTGGTCTGATGTTCGATGACATCGCCGGAGTCGGGCGTGGTTGTGTCGGCGGGCCAAAGGCCGTCGCGCAACGGGTACTGCCACTGCCCACCGACCTCGGACTCGGACCAATACCGAACCTTGTTCGGACGATCCATCAGCGAGTCGAACAGGAAGGCGCCCTTGGTACCGTAAAGGCTGTGATACGCGTCGTAGCCGTTGGCGGAGTCGATGTTGCCGAGACAGACCGCGGTCGCGCCGTTGTCGAAGCTGATCAAAATATTCCAGATCGGTTCAGACTCGAACGGACGCACCTGCGCCGCCATCTTGGTCGCGTACACCTGTACCGGACGGGCTTGGCTCTCCATGATCTTTACGATCACACTAACCGCATGGTTGATGCCCATGCCGATCGCGTCGCCCATGATCTCGCGCGACAATTTCCACACTTTGCTGCCGGCGATGTTCACCGGATGGCGGTAGTTCACCTGCAATTGCGTGACCATCCCGAACGCGTCCGCCGCCACCATCCGCGCCAGCCGTTTCTCCATCGTGTCGAAGTTGAGGATGTAGTCGACGAAGGTGGTCAATCCAGTTTCCTGTTCGAGTTTGAGCTGACGCAAAAACTCGTCGTAGCGCGTGGCGCAGGGCTTTTCGCAGAACACATGTTTGCCGGCTTCGAGCGCGGCGATGGACTGCGGTCCGTGAAACGAGTTCGGACTGCAAACAAACACCGCGTCCGCGTCCGGGTGCTGCGCCGCCTTGATCGGATCGGCTTCGAACACGGCACCCGGATAATCCTGCAGCAGGGTCATCGCCTTGCTTTGCGTCTTCTGACAAAGAGCGACCACGCGGCAGTCGTCACGCGCCGCGACCCGGGCGAGGAGAGCCTGGCCCATCCAGCCGGCTCCGATAAATGAGATATTCATAGTGCGTCCATTTGCGTGTCTTGGTCGGTGCGTCTCTGCTGCGAGCGTTTCGCGTATGGCAAGGTTCGGCCATAGTGTGGCAAGGTTCTGCCATACTATGGCAAGATCTTGCCATAAGGATTTTTGAGAATGCCGCGAAGGTAGTACCGTGCTTCCGGTATCCAACCGTGCCTCCAGCCGGTTGGGCTTAGCGAAGAAATATGAACGCAGGATTTCCAATCCTTGTGACCCCAAAGCGAACGCGTCGCGAAGCTAGGAGGCCCCTCGCTTTCACATCTCCATCTTCCCACCCGCGCGCAAACCGCGAACGTAAGCCGGCAAGTAACGGGCGAGAAACAGACTGTCGGCAATCAGATGCCGCTTGGTCTTCACCGGACGCGGCGCGCCGCCGCGGTGGCTGCGCGTGACGCCATCCCAATAAAGCTTCTTACTAAAGTACGCGGAGGTGACCCGACTCGCAGGTAGCTGATGCTGGACCCGCGCGTGCGGCGTGTAACTCACCCGACCGCCGTTGGCCACCGCTTTGTCGCAGAACTCGGTATCGCCGCCGCCGAGCAGCAAGCCGCCTTGCCGGTCGAGTCCGAGATCGAAGTGGCAGGCCTCGCCCATCGCGGATTTACTAAAAGCCATGTTCGCGCCGAACGCGCGTCCGACATCGGGCAAAATCTCGTCGCCCAACTCCATCAACGCCAGCGTGGTCCGGGCAATACTCGAACGCCGGATATGCCAGGGCGGCGTTCCGTCAATCCAACGCGGCATCGTCTTGCCGCCGGTGACCGTCGCGCCCGCGTCGAGTTCGGACTTGAGCGCCGCCAACCAGTTCGGGTCCGGAATCGTGTCCGGGTCGGTCAAGGCGACCAGATCGGTGGTCGCGAGTTCGGTGCCGCGGTTGCGCCCGGCGTTGAGTCGCGTGTCGCCTTCCAATCGTTCGTGAGTGACGAAGTCGGCGAACTCGGCGCAGAGCTTGGCGTGGCCATCGCCCTCCGAACTATCGATCACAAACACCTCGAACGCCACCCCCTCCTGTTTGGCCAAGGCCTCCAAGCAATCGCGGAACTGCGGTAACGGGTCGTTAACGCAGCGGATGGAAACAGTGATGTCGAGTGGGGCTTTCAAGGTCCTCCCCTTTGCCACAGCCGCGTTTGAGGCCAACTCTAATTGTCAGAAAACAGCATCGATATTCACCTGTCCAATGCACCAAATTCGAGATTCAATCTGCTAAAAAAAATCAATATCCAATACGACAAAAGCCTTTCAAAAAAGGTGAGATCGGTAGGAATGAGAACATGACGACGACACTATCGAGCAAAGGACAGATCGTGTTTCCTTTAGAGATTCGCAAGAAGCTGGGGCTGCCGGAAGGGGCCACCATGGATTGCAGTATTCAAGATGGCAAGATCGTGCTCGATCCAGAATTCGAAGAACGAGCGACGTTAGAGATGGAAGACGGGGAACCGGTTCTTATCGCGCCACCCGGTGCCCCTGAAATGACGCCTGATTTGGTCCGTGATCTTTTGTCATCATGACGCCGCTGCTCGATGTGAACATCCTCTTGGCCTACGGATGGCAGGCACATCCTGATCACATCGCCTGTAAGAATTGGCTGAATTCGTCACCGCCGAGTGGTCTGATGGCGTGGCGTTCAATCCATTGGCAGCGAGGACCTAACTGTTTCCATGTCACCCGATGCGATCGCCTGACGACGATTTAAGCCAGCAGATCGTGCATCACATGACCATGAACATCGGTCAGGCGGAAGTGGCGGCCTTGGTATTTGTAGGTGAGCTTTTCGTGGTCGATGCCGAGGAGGTGCAGGATGGTCGCTTGCATGTCGTGAA
>Ga0209828_1000871_pt1 | contig 28497 bp, 26 predicted proteins | sample MaitaG_FD_187429 | JGI IMG/M metagenome (GOLD analysis project Ga0209828, IMG submission 187429) | Marine algal microbial communities from Maine, USA - Maine_Asex2 metaG (SPAdes) (version 2) | ecosystem: Host-associated > Algae > Red algae > Unclassified | place: Maine, USA | collected 2015-01-05
GCGCTTCGGGCATGCGATGGAAAGGCGACGGCATCAAGTCGGTAATGAGTCTTCGGTCGCTGGTATTGACCAAGGGGCGCTGGGATCAATTCTGGGAAAAGATCGATAAATGGGGCGTTCCGGCTGTTAGTTAAAGCACATCATCAAACGGCCGCACCCAATCAGAGTCTTGAGCGAGCGTGCGGCACTGAAGGTCAGGTGGCCGGAGTCAGTCTGCGCAACCGGCAACACGAATATCCAGCTCGTCGACATGGATCGAGCGCTCACCCGATGCGAAGATCCACAGCCGGGCGTTCGCGGTGCCTGGCGGTGTGACGGCATCGAGCGAGAAAGGTGCATATTCCGAGGATGCGCCAATCGACGTCAGTACTTCGCTGATTTCGGTTCCATCGGCCGAGACAAAGTCCACGCCCAGCCCGGCGCCGCCGATCCCGGCACTACTCTTCGCGTGTCCGGAAATCCGGTAGCCCGTGCTTGCCCTCGCTGTACCGATGATTCTTGCCGATCCGGCTCGTAGCGTCAGCGCTCCAGGACCTGAATGAGCATCTGGAACGACAGCAATGTCAGTGTTGTAACTGACCCAGCCCTCGGTATTGATATCGACAGCGCCATTGTCGAGAATATTGCAAGGTTGCGGTTCTGGCTGAGGTACCGGCACGGGAGTTGGCCCCGGTTCCGGCATGTCAGGTGGCGGATCTCCAACATCAGGCTGAGCTGTCGGGCCATCGACGCTCGGCTGGGTTGCATGAGCGTTGGGGCGCACGAACGTAAGCCATTGGCGTCTTGCGACGCTCTCGTTTCGTATCGAATCGGGAGCGTCGAAGGCTGACAGTAATGCCTCGTCGCTTGCGCCGCTCAAGCCCCATGCGTCGGTAAAGCCGAGATGGTTGTGGCCACTCCAGCCATACTTCAGTGCAAACGAGGTTGCCGCAACGGGTGCATCTACGGCTGCCCCCGAGTTCCAGACTTTTCGGCCGAGCCAGTAATCACCTGACTCGACAGGATCGTCACTTCGCCGCTTTCGCAAGCGAGTCAAGCCGTGTTCACCCCCACCGGCGAGCAAGACAGCACCGCGTGGATCGACTGCCACCAGCCAGCCATAGTGAGGCGGATTGGTGCTTTCGCGTCGCCCCCAGCCATCCGGAAAAAGGCCCGTGCCGGTCGGAAACAACGCGATACTGTCTCCACCCTCCGGAGGTAACCAGCGGTATACCTCGTTGAAGCGTTCGTTCGGTAGCGTGCTGACAAACTTCGTCCAGTAGATTCCATCAAGGGGGCCGCTGTTGCCATAACGATCGACATCGAGCCAAGCCCAGCCACGATCGAATTCTCGATGTTTCTGTTGGACTTCACCCAAGGTTGTGGTTTCGCCGCTGTTCGGGTCGATCCGGCGAATGGCTCCAAAGCCGATCTCCAGGAGGATGATGTTGCCGCGGCTATCGACTCGAATGCTCTGTGGCAAGTAGATATCGGGCCTTGCGCCTGAACTTGCCTGCGCGGCACCGACTTCGAAGCGCGAGACCGCCCGGCTGGCAAGCTGGTCTGTCCAGTCGACTCCCCGGGAAACAAGCTGCTCGCGCATGCCGGGCTGGCCGAACAAGGTAGTCACCTGGCCTGAACGATCGATGCGCCGTATGGCGTCGTTGTCTTGATCCGCGACATACAGGACGTCGTTTGTCGGATCGAAGACGATTGACGCCGGACCGTTGAAACGTGCGTTAGCGCCGCGACCATCGGCGAAGCCTGCCTGATGATCAGGATCACCTGCAAAGACGCTGATGGTGGCAGCTTCTGTGCGCGGATCTGTCGGCAATTCGACCTTCCAGACGACGTGGTCCTCGTAACCGACGACATACCAGACATCCTCGTTCGACGGATCGATCGCCACGTCCAGCGGAGTCAGGAATTCGCCTCGGCCGCTGAGCCAGTTGCCACGGTTTTCCATGTTACGCCGCACCTGCTCGATGGGCTTTCCCCACCAGATCGGATCCTTGTCCGGTCTGACCCGCCAGCCTGCGACGGTGATGATTTCTCCATCGGGCGACACATAGCCGACCCGACCGCCGGCTTCGGCGAAGGCGAATCGTCCGCGTGAATCGACTTGCCCGCTGACATAGGGACTCATCCAGCCGATGCCACGGGGCCCGTCTGCCATGGGAAATCTCTCGTGCCGATCGCGGACGCGCAGCTGCCGATGATCCTCTCCGTGCTGCGGCGTCAGACCTCGAACGAAGGGTGCATCAGCATGAGCAGGATGATCCCACCACATTTGCACGGCGTGGAACAATTCAGTGTGCGGAGCCATTGCTTCCTGGTAGAGGGCGACCTGGCCGGGCGCCTCCTGCCACGCCTGAACTTCGGGATTTAGCGGGTAACCTCGGTGGTTCCTCTCCGCCGGATCGACATAGACGATACCCGGACCGAAATGAGTGTCGGAGTTGGAGTTTCCCTGTTTGCTGTTGATGATGGGCACCGATCGGGAGAAACCAAAGGGCTCGCCAGCGGCCATGTCGCGCGACAGATGGACGAAGGCACGCCAGGGCTGAAACTCGTTGCGGTTGCTTCCACGGGCCTCTGCACTCAAATCGTGGATACCATCCGGCAGTCGGGCCAGATTCGGGTTGTCGATTTTCAAAACGAAACGGAACGGCGGTGGCAGCCAGTCGGACACCGGTATGCCGTGCACTGTGTAGCGGAGCTCGAGTCCACTTTGCGAAGGATCGAGCGTTTCATAGCCGCTGATGATTCGCGGAGCAATCGTGTTCTCGAGCGCGTCGGGCAATGTCGGATGATTGCGGTGCAGATGTAGCCAGCGCTTGTCCGAAGGCTCGTGAGGCGCCGGAGTGGTACTGATATCCTTTTCGATCTCGATGACCCATCGAGACTGGTGGCGAGGCCAGTCCTGACTGTGAACGACAGTCGAAAACAGAGTAAGCAAAACGACAAGCCAAACCTGTCTTGCATGAGTATTCATCAGCGACCTCCCTGTACCACGCCATGTGTCAGCTGATCTAACACCTTCGCCGACTGGAAAACTCAGGCGGCCGCGTGTGAATGAAAGGCAATGAAGCACATGACTTCATCACCTGCGATCAGGTTTAACACGCGGCCACGACACCAGACTCGATTTTTACAGAACCGCAATCCGCGTTCGTTTGGCCGGCAGGTTTGGTACTTTGCGTATCGGCAGGCCATGGCTGGATGACGAGATCCTGCCGGTTGGTCAGCCAGCCACGCACAAAGGTACGTGCGGTCGATGTTCACACTTGAATGGATTCATGCATGTCTACTCATCGCGTAGCACCTTCGCAACCGCGCTCTCGCCGGTCCGTCAATGGCCACCGACGCTTGCGGGCATTGGGTCCTTTGTTACTGGTCAGCGCCTGCTTTCTGTTGCTTCAACCTTCGGTTCGGGCACAGGAGCAGGAGAGCCGGCCCCGCGTCGAGATCATGACGGAGGCGACACGATCCGACGGTTGGGTCCAGGTGGGCATGACGCGAAACTGGGTTAATCCCGAATGTCGGTTGAACCTGGTGGCAGCGGGAGCTGTGGAACGTCAGCTCCAGTGGCGCACCATCGCGAGGCTTGTGAAGACAACGTCTTATCAGCGCTGCGACGCCTTGCTGGCCAGCCTGTTCGCGCCGGTCGAGATTCTGATCACGTCTGACAAGCGCGCGGACGGCTCCGATGGCTGGGTCAGAATGGCGGATGAATCAAAGCACTGGGTCAGTGGTTCTTGCCGATCGGAGCTGGTGGCAGCCGGCGCTGTTCTCGTGGAATATTCGTGGCCAGCGATCGCGAGACGGCCGGATGTGAGCACGTGGCGTTCCTGCGAGCAGTTGCTCGTTGAGCTGTTTTCGGCGCGCCCGGCGGCCAATCCGCCCGGGCCGCCCGGGCAGGATCCGTCGGGTGACGTCCCGACAGGGCAGCCCTCGAACGCCGCTGAAAACCTTGCGCTCATCAATGCCAATCGAACCCGGAATACGTTGTTCGATGACAACCGCTTTCGCAATGTCCCGATGCGAGACATTGCCGTCAGCGACCTGACCGTGAACAGCGACATCTACAACGAAGGGCTTCTGGACACCACCAACAGTGGCTACTTTCGGGTGAAGTGCGAGGTCAGCCATTTCGCCTATGACGATCCCATCGTCTATCCGGGACAGCCGGGACGGGCGCATCTCCACATGTTCTTCGGCAACACCGAGGCCAACGCCTACAGCACCTTCGACTCGTTGCTGAACTCCGGCACCGGAACCTGCAATGGTGAAGATCTGAACCGGACTTCGTACTGGGTTCCGGCCTTGCTCGACAGCCAGGGCAATGCGCTGATCCCGGACCAGATAATGGTGTACTACAAGAACGACAACTTCCGCCTCGATGATGCGAACGAGCTGGTCAGTCCGTTCCCGGACAACCTCCGCATGATCGCCGGTAATGGTGGAGCAACGTCGCCGCAGACCGGCTTCACCGGGGATTGGCAAGCACAGCCTGCTATCAGCTTCAGCTGTGGTCCGGCCTACAACTCGAACGATCGACGGCAGGCACTCATCCCGGATTGCTACGGTAGCGAGAACCATCTGGAAATGCAGATTGCCTTTCCTCAATGTGTCAATGAGGCGGCAGGGACCTATCGGCCCGATCAAGGCCATGTCAGTTACTCCGAGAACGGCTACTACGGAGTTCGCTGTCCCGCCTCCCACCCGACTGACATCTCGTCGATCATGTACCGCATCTTCTTCAGTGCAGATGCCTACGGTGGTTTGACCGATCTGCATCTGAGCTCCGACATCAAGATGGATCGAATTCTGCCGGGCGGGACAACAGCCCATGCCGATTGGTTCGGCGCATGGCACCCGGACGCGGTCGCAGAGTGGGTAGAAAATTGCAACAACACACAGGCTGACTGCGAAACGGGCCTGCTCGGTCGGAACCCGGCCGTTTCACTGGTATTGCGAAAGCGTGGTTTCTATCCTTCGAACTATCGAGCGCTGGCTTCGGAGCTGGTCAAGCTCTGTCCCGGAAAGTCCTACGACCCGGCAGACCCACTGCGTTCGGTCGGCATGTGTCGCATGAACTAATCAGGGAGACAACAGATGCGACTCAACGCCATCGATCGAACCATCCGGTTCCGCTTCATGCCTTGTTGGCTATTGCTTCTGGCCGGCATCCTCATGTCGACGACGGCAGCAGCCGACCCTGAAGTCACCGAACCGTCGGCCGGCAGTAGTTTGTCGGGCACCACGCAGACGTTCACCTGGTCGGCCGACGGTGTCGACGTTGAACGCTGGTGGCTCTACGTCGGCACATCACCCGGAGCCTCGAACATTGCCAACTCGGGCGACCTGGGTACCGACACAAGCTATGAGGTTGCCGGCATCCCGGTAGACGGTAGCCCGGTGCACGCTCGCCTCTGGTACTACAGCTCGGCACAGTGGCGCGCGATCGACAGCCGTTACACGGCAGCCGTAGGCGACGATGTGGCGCTTCCTGCCCTGCTTGCACCGCTAGATGGAAGCGTCTTCACCAGCAGTAGCGTCGACTTTGAATGGCGTGACAACAACACGCCGGTAAATTACTGGTGGCTCTATGTCGGCAGCCGACCGGGTGGGCTTGACCTTTACAACTCGGGAGCGAACCTGAGGACCCGGACGGCTGTAAGCGTGGCCCGTCTACCGGTTGACGGTTCCATGGTGTATGTCCGCCTGTGGTATCGGACAACAGGCAGAGGTTGGCGTTACGTTGATAGTGCCTACCGGAGTCGTGACGATTCACCCGTTGATCCGGGCGATGATCCAGGCGACGATGATGGGAACGACGGTTCCGATGACAGCGAGCTTGTTCTCGGCAAGGATGCGACCGCACCCTCATCCAGCTGGACGCGACCTGTACTGGGTACCCGCTACGACGACCCGGCCTACGACACGACGACCCGACGTGTCACTGATGCGTCCGGTACGCGTTTCGACCGCAATACCTACAGTCGTCGTCAGGCAGAGAATGCCGACGGAACACTGCTCCTGACCTACCACGGCAGCGGGCGCTATCACGTCTACGACAGAGATTCGCTTGCGCTTGTCCGCGCGCTGGATATACACCCGGACAGCGAGCCACAGTGGCATCCGGACAATCCGGCGTCCATTCGTCACGTCCGTGGGCCTAATGCTGCCGTCGGTGATCTCCGTTACTACGAGACCAATGTCCGGACCGGTATCACCAGCGTCATTGCCGACTTGAGCGAGGCCATACGGCAGACGATACCCGGCGCGAGATACATGAAGGATCGCGCGGAAGGTTCACCGAGCGCCGATGGCAATCGACATGCCTGGATTGTCCATGACGAGCGGGAAAGCGCGCTCGGTATCGTCAGCTATGACCTGTCCTCTAACCGTCTGCTCGGGTCGATGCCGCTACGGACCGATCAGGGCGTGCTCGACTGGGTGTCCATGTCGCCGAGCGGTAATCATGTGGTCGCAGGCTATGTCGACGGTACGCTGGTCTATGACGCTGACTTGCGCAACGAGCAGCGTATCAACAGCAAGGCAGATCACTCTGATATCGCACTGGACGGGAACGGTGACGACGCGTACGTCTATATCGACTTCTCGGCCGGCAACGACGGTGGGTGGCTGATGTCGGTCAACCTCGATACGCTTGTCCGGACCCGGTTGATCGACGTGTATGACGGTGCCAATACCAGTATCCATATCTCCGGCAAAGGCTACGACAAGCCGGGATGGGTGATCGTTTCCACCTACAATTGCCGGGTGGCGGGCGCCTGGTCGTGCGACAAGGTATTCGCCGTGGAGCTCAAGGCCGACCCGGTCATCGTCAATCTGGCGCACACCTATAATTGCGGTGATAACTACTGGACCGAGACTCATGCTGTCGTGAATCGTTCGTTCACTCGCGTTTACTACAACTCCGATGCAGGTCGCTGTACGACAGAGGCCGAAGTCTATGAACTCGAATTGCCGAGTTTGCCGTGAGACACCCGTGTTGTGTCAAAATCACTTTGGCCCGACACTGAAGCGAGTCGACTGCACGGGACAACGGCATGGCGAAGGACAAGACGTTTCTGACTCGCGGTGAAATCGAGCAGTTGCCGGGCACGCCGAAGACCCACTTTCTCAATGACAATGCCCAACGTACCAACAAGGCGCTTGGAGATGTCACCGGTCTGACCGGGTTCGGATTTCATCTGATCGAAGTGCAGCCCGGCCGTGAATCGACCGAGTATCACCGCCACTATCACGAAGACGAATGTACGTACGTTCTGTCCGGGAGTGGTGTGGTGACGATCGGTGATGAGCAGCACGTGATTGGTCCGGGTGATTTTATCGCCTATCCCAAGGGCGGGGATGCGCACACGATGTTTGCAACCGGGGACGAGCCATTGGTCTGCATTGTCGTCGGTGAGCGCCTCGCGCATGACGTCGGTGACTACCCCAGAAAAGGCAAGCGCATCTATCGTCAGGCGGGGTTGCCCTGGAACCTTGTCGATATCGATGCGATCGAAACACCTCAGGGCGGTAAGAAATGATGCAAGCGTCTCCAAGCCTCAATACCCGAAACTGAGGACCGGTAGGCAGACGAATCATCGGTCTTGATGCAAGACTGTTAGGCAGTCGATCAGGATGGATCGACGGACGGTCAGGGAGGACCGGTCATGAAGCGACATGGATCGCGAAGGTTCACGCGTTGCCTGACATTGTTCGCTTGTGCCGCCACACTGCCGTTTGCAGTATTCGCGCAATCAGTCTGCCTCATCGAAGGCGGCGCGCCGACCTGTGGCGAGGCGCCCGACGTTGGCTCGTCGAACAAGCGGGTTGAGCGCGGGCAGCATGTCGGCAACCCGGTCGACCTGACCACGGGCAACAAGTACCAGCGCGGGGACGATTACCGTGCGCTCGACTCTCCCCTGATGTTCAGCCGGCACTACAACAGTTCGCTCGTCGATCATGACGTCGGGCTCGGGCGAGGGTGGCGGCACAGCTACGATGTCGTGCTGACGCAGGCGAGCGATGGAAGCTATCGAATCGTGCAGAGCGACGGCCGTGAGCTGCGCTTCGCGGCGGATGCCAGCGAGGCGTCGAACGATTCGACGAGGCATGCGTCGATACGCGATGGCGATGGCGTGCTCGACGTCGCTGAACGGTCGGTCTGGACAACGGCTGAAGGACGACGGCTGACGTTCAACGGTTCCTATCTGGTGCGGATCGATGATACGGCGGGACGCTCACTCAGCCTGATCTACCGGCAGCGCAGGCTGGCCGAGGTGCAGGATGACGATGGCCGGGTCTTGCGTCTCCACTACGCACCCGGAAGCCGGTCTCTCGGGGTCTACGATGATGCCAACCGGGTTCCGGCCGGGCACCTCGCGTGGATCGAATTACCCGATGGCTCACGACTCGTATACGCCTACGACAAACATCTGAACCTGACAGCAGTCACGGACCCGATTGGCGAGCGCATCGACTACCGTTACGACGATCCGGACTGGCCGTCCCACCTGACGGTTGTCGCGGCCAACGGTAACCGTGTCGGCGCCTGGAATTATGACGAGTCCGGGCGGGCGATCGGCTGGACCGTCAGCGGCAATCGGGGGCCCGTGACCTATCTCGACGACGCGCGTAACGACGAGGCCGGTCAGACGCGCGTCTTGTTCTGGAACGGCCGTCAGAAGGACTTCACCTGGGCAACCGATGTCGACGGCAGTCATCACGTGACGGCGATCAATCCACTGCCAGATCGCCTGTCACGGCATGAGGTCGTGGAGATCTTTGCAGCGGCAGAGGGCCTTCCCGGTTTCAGAAAGACGCCTGCGGAAACTACCGCAGGCGACGGTGAATTACCGGTCGGTGCATCGACACAACGCACCTTGTCGGCGAGCCCGCTCGACGCCGTCGTCAACATGACACTTCCACTGTCGGAGGGTCCGCTGGCCGATGGATCGTCGATTGCGCTCTCGGTGATCTTCGATCGACTGGGCCGTGTCCACGATATTGGACACCGAGGTTTGTGGGCACGCGAGCTGATTTCGCGCGCCGAGCGCATGCCGACACGACACCGGAAACTTGCGGAATCACCGTTGAGTACGTTGTCTTTCAGCACGCTTCTGGAACGGCTCCAGGCAACGACGATTCCGGCGCTAACGACACCTGAGTCGATCGAGACCACGATCCAGACACTGATCGGTGCAGCCGACGCGATCGATCGCGACAACGAACAACGCAGTCGTGAGGAATCGGTTCGCTTGCGGGAGCAGATCGACCCGCAGGGAGCGGTCTGCCCTTTACCGCACACGAACGATTGCGACGACGTGCGTGACCATCGGGATATGGCCGAGCTGTCGGCGTGCGCCTATCCGCGCACGTCGTGCAGTACTCGTTTCATCCGGGTGGATCCGGTCACGCTCAGCATGGACGATACAGATTTCATGATCGGTGGCTTTCCGGTTCATCTCTATCTCGATCCGGTTCGTGATCGCTATGTGCTGGCATTCCGGGGGACCGGGGCACTATCGGATGTGGACGACTATTTCGAACATGCAAACAACGCGAATGCTCTTCCTGTCCGCGGTCATCGGCTTGCTGTCGACGCCTTGTGTTCTGGCCGATGAGTCGCTGGACGAAGAACTTGTCGCGGCCATCGTCGCGCGTGATCTGGCGAGAACAAGAATCTTGCTCGAACAAGGAGCCAATCCGAATGCGACGATTGACGAGAACAAGTACGGCAGCGCCATGTGCCGAGCCGCACAGCGGGGCATGGCACCGTTCATGGAGGTCCTGCTCGCGCACGGCGCGAATGCGAATCAATGGTTCGAGAAGGCACCTTCATACGACAAGACGCCGTTGGCCTGTGCGGTAGGTTCCGGGAATGTTGATGCGTTCGAGCTACTCCTCGAAGCCGGTGCAACAACCTCGATCGCATTACGTCCGATGCGAAATGGACAAGGCGGTTTGTCCATGGTGCAAAACGCAGTATTCAGCGGGCGCGCCGAGCTTCTCTGGCGATTGCTCGAACTCGGTGTTGCCACGGCAAGCGACATCGAGTCCATTGTCTATGAATACGAGAACCACTCCCCTGGAACCAACGCTGTCGAGAGTGGAGACCGTCAGCGGATCATCGAGTGGATTCGGGAACAGGGTGTCGATTTCGAGCCGAGGATGTAGTCGTCTCGGCGAGATCTGGCGGTGAGAGCCCGCGAGTCGACCGCATCGATGCTGACCGCGCTCGTTGCTTCTCTACCGGCCCCAGGTTCCTCATATCCGTCCACGTAGCCTTCTTTCATATGCGAAGAGACATGATCGAATGCTCATACCTCTTAGGGTATGAAATCCAAGCCATGTGCTTTAGTATATGAAATCGGCTGCCATAGACGAAATACCGATGTGAGCGAGCGCGGCCATGTCGTCAGGAAAGTGAACAGGCATGATCAACAATCGCGACAATTCCGCCACGGGGCTGAGCACGGTCATCACACTGCCTGACCAACTTGCGGCAGCGTTGAAGGCTGCGCGGCTTGCGTCCGGGCTGAGTCAGGACGCGCTGGCCGCCCGAATTGGCACGACGCAACGCGTCATCTCGCAGCTTGAGAACGAGCCCGAAGGGCGTACGCTCGCCACGCTTTTCCGCGCTTTGTCGGGTCTCGAACTCGAACTGCACGTAGCGGCGCGTCCGAGCGATGTCGGGCCCGCAGACCCGGATGCATGGTGAGAGGATCGGGGCGTGATCGCAGGCTTTGCGTCTCGATCAACGGGCAGCGTGTCGCCGTGTGGTCCGTGGTTCACGGAAAGCACCGGATCGACTATGAATCCTCCTGGATCGAGGGGACGGGATCACGTCCGTTATCCCTGTCGCTGCCGCTGACGCCTCATGGCGGATCGCACGTAGGGCCCAGGGTTGAGTACTGGTTCGAGAATCTGCTCCCCGATGATCCCGCCATGCGCGAGCGAATGCGCCTCCGTTTCGGTGCGCGTAGTTCCTCAACGATCGACTTGCTGGCCGAAGTCGGACGTGACTGTGTCGGCTCTGTACAATTACACGACCCGGGTGTCGAGCCTGCATTTCCAGAGCCTGCGACCGGGAAGTCGCTTGACGAAGCCGGCGTCGCGACGCGGTTGCGCGACGCCAGCCGCGGCTACCTGCCCGGAATTCGCGGTGGGGACGAATTCAGGATGTCGCTTGCCGGCGCCCAGGAGAAAACGGCGCTGACGCGCATCGACGGTGCTTGGCACCTACCTGCCGGTGCCACGCCGACGACGCATATCCTGAAACTACCGCTCGGACGAGTGGCGATGCGCGGCGTTGACTTGTCGACATCGGTTGCCAACGAGCATTTTTGCATGCGGTTGCTGGCAGCACTCGGACTCGACGTCGCGGATACGGTCGTCGAACGATTCGAGGATATTACAACCCTTGTTGTCAAGCGTTTCGATCGCCGGCTAGCGGGTGACGGCAGGACGCTTCTGCGCTTGCCGCAGGAGGATTTCTGCCAGGCGCTCGGGTTTTCGCGCGAGGCCAAATATGAGACTGGCGGCGGTCCGGGCATCGAGCAATGCCTTACATTGCTGTCGGGCTCACGTCGCGCAGCGGAGGACAGGCGTGCATTCTTCACCACGCAGATCGTGCTCTGGCTGCTTGCCGCTGTGGACGGTCACGCGAAGAATTTCAGTCTTTTCATCGAGCATGACGGCCGTTTCACATTGACCCCGAGGTATGACGTGCTGTCCGTGTGGCCGCATGTGGGAACTCCCGAGCTACCCCGGCAGAGGGCAGCCTTCGCGATGGGGTGGCATGGCAAGAACCGCCACTACAAGCTAGCCGAGATCCGGCCGGAGCACCTCTTGGCGTCGGCAAGACGCTGTGCAATGTGGCGGGAGTTGCCAAGCATCGTGGAACACCTGGCCACGACAATGCCGGACGCGATCGAACACGTGCTCCTCGAGACTCGGAACGATGTCCCGTCGGACCTGTCCGGATCTGTGGTCGACGGGGCCACGGCAGCGCTGGCCGCGTTGGTGGAATCGTTGTCCTGATCCTCTGGTGTCGGGCTGAACTCCCGTCGCCGGCAAGATAGTCGCGTTGTCATAGGTACAGGTAAACTGCGGAAGACTGTCTGAAAGAGAACTCAGTTATGGCTTCGAAAAAGCCCGACGCGGCTCGGCTCGACAAGCTGGTAGCCAGTGCACGTTCTGACTATGCCTCCCGCGAAGCCGGATATCGTCAGCGTGCGTTGAAGCAATACCCGTGGATATGTGGACGTTGTGAGCGAGAATTCACCGAGGCGAATCTACGCGAGCTCACCGTCCACCATCGTGACCACGATCACGACAACAACCCCGCCGACGGTAGTAACTGGGAGTTGCTCTGTGTGTTCTGTCACGATAACGAGCATCAACGTCTGATCGAGCAGGTTTCGGCCAACGATGACCGAAAGACCCGCGAGGCTACGCATTCGCCGTTCGGGAATCTGAAGTCCATGCTCGGATCACGTGACGACGAGTGAGCCGGGCTCGACAGCCGTCCATCAGCCGGCGCAGGAGCTGCCCGCTATCGTCGCGCGCGCCTCGGCGTCGAAGACAGCCGTATGTGATATCGATTCACCGTCAGCGCTGGCAAGAGACACGGTCAGCGATGCACCGGTAATCTCGCTGCCAGCAACGCGAATCTGGCCGAGTTCGGAACTCGCAAGCCGATCGTCGACATCGATGGAGAACACGAATCGCTCGCCCGGACCGAATGCCTCGAAGGCGAGTGCGATGCGCTCTCCACCGTCTTCTGGCAATGTGGAGTCGACCAACAGCGCAGCGCCTTCCTCGATCCGGAATGGCTGAAACACCTCTACGCCCGCGCCGCCATCGACGGTATCGAAGACCAGCTCGCCGGCTGAGCCGGTGAGGTCGACTGTCGCATCGATCACCTGTGTGGCATCACCCGATCGGTTCACGAATTCGAATCTGTCGCGCGGTGCGCTCTCGATGAAGCGAACATCGAGCGTGTGCCCGCAGTCAGTGGGCTCGGTTGCGTGAGCCGAACCCGTTGCCCAGGCGAGGCTCATGCAAAGCACGGTCGCTGTGCCGCGGACGGGCCGGGCTGCGATAGCCTTCGGCAGGTGCGTCATTACGGCGTATGCCGGTCTGTAGGGGTTCATGGTCAGCTCTGCTGATTCGCTTGCAAGGTGTATCAGCCAAGTCTACGTCGGCAACGCCGGAGCGTGACAATGTCGTGGGGACGTGATGCTCAAAACCATCGGGACATGTCGCTCAGAATCGGTAGCGAAGGTCCAGCAAGCCGAAGTTGATCCAGGCAAAGGTGAACAGATCGTCGGTGTCGGCGCCACCTTCCACGGTCCGGTAGCCGCCGCCTATCTGCCACCGCTCGGTCAACGCATAGTCCAGTTTCGCGCCAAGGTCTAGCAGCCGTCCGGGGCCGCCGGCCAGTCCGTCGATGTCGAACCTGAACGACCATCGTTCGGAAAGGCGATAGTCTCCGGACACATGAAGTGCCGGGACGAAGCCCACGTTCGTATCAGTCGCGACGCTTGCCCCTTGCTGCAACTCGATCTTCGCATCACGGATGACGGCGGTGAAGCCGACTCCCAGTCGCCACCGACCACGATCGGGCAATGCGTATCGATAGGTCAGCTTGTACGCACTGAACTGATAGGTGCCCTCGGTCTCGCCAGCTGCGAAGGTCGTGTCGTCGAAGTTCGTCTCTCGCGTGAGCATGCCGGTTCCGGATACGGCCAGGGGTGCCACCACGAACCGCAGCTCGTGGCGCGCGGCGACTCTCCAATGCAGGTTGAGGCGGGCGACCGGTCCGGCGTCAGCACCGGTCAGCTCGGTCATGTCGAAGCGCGTGCCGGCGTCCCCGGGCAGGCGTACATCGTTTCGGGCAAAGCGGACACCCCCTGCCTCGAGGCCGATCGAGAATCGACTGTCGGACCTGTTCGCCCACCCCGGCGCAGGCAGGATGCAGAGCCCCGTCAGGATCACCATGACATGGCACGACGTTCTATTCGGTAGCACTCTGCTGGGCATCATCGAAGGTGTCTGATTCTGGTTAACCGAATCAGTCTGATACGCAGCACATGTCGTAATCGTTCAATGGAACCGACCGCAAGCAGTCGAACGTGCCAAGGGAATACGCTCGCGGACGTGGCGGCTGACATGGTTACTGAGGTAATGTACAGTTTAAACGAATGAAGCCATCTGTCGGAGCAGTTAGCATGTCGAATACACAGACACGAAGCGGGCATTGCCTTTGCGGCGCCGTAAAGATCGAAGAAAAATACGATCATCAGGTGTTCATCGACGAAAAGCCGTCAATGTACCGGTTTGCCAATGAAACCGAAGACATGACCGGTTCAGAGGTATTCGCGAAATACGGGAGCCAGACGTAAGCGTGCCGGATTCAGCAAGCCCGGTGTCAGCGAAGATCCACGAGCGGCGTTCTCGAGCCGCGCTGACCAATCTGTTCATCGGCGATGCACTCGCCATGCCGGTACATTGGTACTACAACCCGGGTGACATCCTTCGCGCCTTTCCGCCCTACGGCATTCGGCGAATGGAAGCGGCGCCCGAGCAGCATCCCAGCTCCATCATGCGATTGCACTCGACCAGCAAGGGTGGGCGCGGTGCGCAGGCTGCGAGCACGGGTCCCGAGGTTGTCGGTGATGTGATCCTGAAGGGCAAGCGCGCGTATTGGGGGCAGGCGAACGGTCACTATCACCACGGCCTGCCGGCCGGGGAAAACACCTTGAATGCCTGGTGGGCGAGGCGGCTCCTGACTTTTCTGACTGAACGCGGCGACTATGACCTCCATGCCTGGGCCGACGATTATGTCGCCTTCATGACCGCAGACCCGCCAATGCATCCCGATACCTACGCCGAGAGCTGCCATCGCGGTTTCTTTGCCAACGTCGTGGCGGGCCGGGATCTGCTCGACTGCGGGGCAGCCACACACGATACGCCGTCGATGGGGGCGCTTGTCACCGTCGCGCCGCTGGCTCTGGCGTTGCTACCCGATCGATCACTGGGCGCGGTGCAGCAAGTCTGTCGTGAGCACGTTCGGCTTACTCATCCGGATGAAGGGCTGCTTCAGGTGGTCGATGCCTACGTCGCCCTGATGGCGCGGCTTGTCAACCGGCCAGCAGAATCAGCAGACACGGATGCGAAAGGTGCGGAGTCGAGCAAGGCGGACATCACGGACGCTTTCGTCGAAGCCGCCGCCGCGGTTCCGGGAACACGTCTTCTGCCGCTTCTTGCCAAGCGCGCGGGCGACGCCGCCATCGTCGGTGGCAAGTACTCGCTCGCCTGTTATATAAACGACTCTTGGCCAAGCGTGTGCTATCTCGCTGCGAAATACTATTCTGACCCCGAGAAGGCAATGTTGATCAACACCAATCTCGGCGGAGAGAACGCACATCGGGGTGCGGTGCTCGGTACCCTGGTCGGCCTGGCGGCGGGAACCAGTCCTGAGAGTCTGCAATCTCAGCTATTGCACGATCAGCAGATCGGACGTGATGTGGATGCCTGGACTGCGCGGTTCGTTACCTGAGCGACTCGGCCTTCTTGCCCATTGACCCTGACCGTGCCGTGAATTACGTTCGGAGAACCATAGCCACCCGACGGATCGCCATGTCTCTTGCCACTGAACGCCGGGCGTTGCTCGGCGCGGGAGTCGCAACGCTTGTTCTTGGCCTTGCTTCAGGCGCAGCTGCCGCCACCGAGGAACTGAATGCGCTGGTCTGGTGCGACCATACCGACGATGCGTTCATCGAGCCGTTCGAGAAAGCAAACGATGTGCGTGTCAATCTCAAGGAGTTCGAAGGTACCGGGGCGGCGCTGTCGATCATCGAGCAATCGCAACCGGGCGACTGGGATGTGCTGATCGTCGACGGTGTCGATGTGCCGCGCCTGGCCGAGGCAGGTGTGCTGGGCGAAATTCCAGCCGATCAGTTGCCGATCGACGATCTATGGCCGGAAGTCGTCCTCGAGGACAAGCACGTCATCGATGGCAAGACCTACGGCATTACAGAGCTCTTCGGTTACAACACGATCTCCTTCGATGCGAACAAGGTCGATGCTGCCGAGCTGGCCGACATGTCGGTGTTGTGGAGTGGCAAGTTCAAGGACCGGATCGCCGTGTACGACTGGTCGCTGCCGATGATCGGGCTGGTGGCGATGGGACTCGGCAAGGAAACAGCATCGTTGACGACCGATGATCTGCCGGAAATTCGTGAAGCTTTGTTTGCGTTGAAGGACAGCACCACGCAATTCACTGATGTCGTCGCGAGTCAAACGGCACTGGCAACCGGCGAGGTGGACATTCTGTTCGGCGGTGGTGAGTGGTTGACCGCGGTGCTCTCGTCGGAGATGCCGAACCTGGACTGGATACTGCCCGAACAGGGTGGCCTGATGTGGTCACAGTCGGTCGGGCGCTTCGCCGACGCGGGTAATCCCGACATGGCGCTGAAGTTCATCCAGTACATCGTCAGCCCCGAGGGCCAGAAGGCGCTGGCAACCTCGTCCTGCTACTGGGCCATGCCTGCCAATCGCAAGACCGGCGATCTCTTGAGCGACGCCGAAAAGCGAGCGTTACGTTGGGATCAGCAGGCTGAGTATCTCGCACGGGCTCAGCTCTATCCGGCTCCGGGGGGCGAGCTCGAGCAAGCGATCGAGGATCTCTGGTCTGAAATGCGCGCCCGTTAGCGACAAGACGATGGGGCGACGGGCAGGGTGAGACCGACGTGGAGCGTATCGAGGAGGGGCTGGCGCTATGTAACGCCACTGCTCCTGTTCACGATTCTCTTCTTTGTCGTGCCTTTCGTTTTCATCGTGATCATGAGCACCTGGAGTCGTGTCGATGGCGCGATTCTTCGAACCTGGAACCTCGATAACTACATCGCGTTCTTTACCACGCCGCACCTGAGGGTCGCCTTGTGGAATTCCCTGGGTATCACCGCCACCGTGACGGTGGTGTCGGTGCTGCTGGCATACCCGTTTGCCTGGATCATCGCCATGCGTGTGCCGGCACGCTGGCAACGACTCGCGCTCGTGCTGGCGATCGTGCCGTTCTGGACAAGCTATGTGGTCCGCTCCTACGCCTGGCTACTGGTACTCGCGAAGAACGGCATACTGAACAAGACGCTGATGGCGCTGCACCTTGTCGATACACCGTTCGAGATAGCGGCCACACGCATCGCGACGGTGACCGGATTCGTACACTTCTTCGTGATGCTGCTGACGTTGACGATCTACGCGAATCTGCGACAGTTGTCGCCGAACTATGCACGGGCAGCCGCCGATCTGGGCGCCGGTCCGATCGCGACCTTCAGGCACGTCATCCTTCCGCTCAGCCTGCCGGGCATCATGGTGGGTGCGTTCCTGACCTTTGTGCTCTGTATCGGTGACTACATCACGCCGCAGATTCTCGGTGGTGGCAACGAGCTGGTGTTGCCGCAGGTGATCATGTTGCAGATCGGACGACGAGCGGATTTTCCGACAGCCGCCTCACTCTCGGTCATCCTGATGTGTGTGGTGACACTGGCCTATCTGGCCAGCGCGCGGTGGCTCAGGCTCGAACGCGCATGAGTGCGCTGCTGAACCGTCTGGCGCCGTTCTATGCCGCCTTGATCTATGCCTTCATCTACCTTCCGGTCGGTGTGCTGGTGCTGTTTTCCTTCCAGGGTGGACGCTTTCCGATCCTCCCGTTCAATGGCCCTTCGTTGAAGTGGTATCGCGAGGTGCTGGCTGACGATGATCTGGTCGAGGCGATGATCAACTCCTTGTTCGTGGCGGTTGGCTCGTCTGCTGTCGCCGTGATACTGGGTTTCCTCGCAGCCTACGGACTTGCCAGATACCTTCTGCCGGCACGGGGCCTGCAGCGCGCGCTCCTTACCGCGCCACTGACTGTGAGCTACCTGGTCATCGGCCTGGGATTGCTGATGCTGTTCAATCAGCTTGGCGTGCCGCGCTCGCTCTTGACGATCGGTATCGGGCACGTCGTGCTGAACGCCCCCTTGTGCTTCGCGATTCTCTACAGTCAGATGGGCGACCATCAGGCCAACGCGGAACGCGCAGCGCGCGATCTGGGAGCGGGCGAGTGGCAGCTGCTCTGGCTGGTCAGCGTGCCGATGCTGGCGCCGTCGATTCTTGCAAGCTACTTGTTGTCGATGACTTTTTCCTGGGACGAATTCATTGTCGCCTTCCTGTTGTCGCGTTTCGATGTGACGCTGCCGGTGGAGATCTTCAGCATGCTTCGTTCGGGTCTCAACCCGAAGACCAATGCGGCTGGCTCGTTGGTCTTCCTGTTGACACTGGGTGCAGTGATCGTGGGCGAATTGTTCATCTTTCGCCGAGCGACGCGGCGGGGTAGAGCGTGACTGCGAGGATCGGTATCGAGTCGGTATCGCATCGCTTTGGCACGTTTGCGGCACTCGAGCATATCGATCTGTCCATCGAGGCCGGCCGTTTCGCTGTGTTGCTCGGTCCGTCCGGCTGCGGCAAGACAACGCTGCTCTCGATACTGGGCGGTTTTCTCGTGCCCAGTGAAGGTCGTGTCACGCTCGATGGGGTCGATGTGACCCGGCAGCAACCAGCGAAGCGTGCGACCACGACGATGTTTCAGGACTACGCCCTGTTTCCGCACATGACGCTTGCCGACAACATCGGCTTCGGACCGCGCATGCGCGGTGCCGGTCGAGTGGAGCGTCGCCGGCGCGCCGACGAGATGCTCACGCTGGTCGGTCTCGAAGGCATGCACTCTCGCAAGCCGCATGAACTGTCGGGTGGACAGCGACAGCGCGTGGCGCTTGCACGAGCGCTGGCTGTCGAACCGGATGTGCTCCTTCTCGATGAGCCGCTCGGTGCGCTCGACCTGAACCTGCGACGCCAGATGCAGGATGAACTCAAAGCCATTCAACGACGCGTTGGAACTACCTTCGTGCACGTCACCCATGATCAGGAAGAGGCGATGGCGATCGCGGACGAGATTGTCGTCATGAATGCCGGCAAGGTCGAACACGCAGGTTCTCCGGAATCGATCTATCTCGCGCCGAAAACCCTGTTCGCCGCGGGCTTCATGGGCGAGGCGAATACGGTATTCGCGACCGTCGTCGGGCGCGATGCCGACACGCTGCAGATCGATTCGCCGCTCGGTGCGCTCAGTCTGCCGATGTCGGCGGCCACCGGCGGAGCGGTACGCGCCGGTCAACGAGTGGGACTGTGCTTCCGCCCGGAACATGTGTCCGCGAACGTCTCACCACCCGCGAATGTCGTGCCGCTCAGGACGCGGCTTGCCGATCACGCGTTCTTCGGTACGCATCACCGGGCGCGACTGGTCTGCGACGATACGCTTGATTTTATTGCCCACCTGCCGCAGGAGGCGACACCGGTCAGCGGAGAGACGATCAACGTCGGTATCCTGCGCTCTGCCATCGTCGTGTTGCCGTTACCGGCATGACAAGCCGCCTCGAACGAGTCTCGGCAACCGAGTGGTACACGGTCGAGAACGTCGGCGACGAGGTGCGACTGATCGGCGAGCCGCATATCCTGCCTTTCTATCGCTGCAATATCTGGCACGTGCGCGGCTCGAGCGGTGACGCACTGATCGATTCAGGCATGGGTGTGATCAGCTTGCGTGAGCACGTCCCGCTGGTCAGTGAACGGGCGTTGCTCGCGGTCGCGAGTCACACCCACTTCGACCACATCGGTTGCCACCACGAATTTGAGCGGCGCGCCGTGCACGTGGCCGAAGCCGACATACTCGCCGAGCCGACGCGCCGCTCGACACTGGCTGACCCCTACGTCTGCGATGACATCTTTACCGCTTTACCGCCAGACCCCTACCTGTCGACCACCTACGCGGTGCGCGCCGCCCCCGCCACACGCTTGTTGCACGACGGTGATGTCATCGATCTCGGCAACCGTCGGCTCGAAGTCATCCATACCCCCGGCCACTCACCGGGCGGCATTGCATTGTGGGAAGCGGCGAGTGGCATTCTGTTCAGCGGCGACATCGTCTATGACGGCCCGTTGATCGAGGATACCTACCATGCCGATGCTGCCGATTACCTCGCCAGCATGCGGCGATTGCTCGAACTGCCTGTTCGTGTCGTGCACGGCGGACACTTTCCAAGTTACGCAGGGCCGCGCCACCGCGAGCTGATTCTCGACTGGTTGAGAGGGCACGGCGAGACGTGACCGGCAAACATCGGATACCGCGCTTCTGGATAAGGCTATCCTCTGTTGTCCTGCTCGATCCGATCCCCGAAGAAAACACCCTCAACCACCACCGTGACCGTATCCTCTCCTCCGACCCTTGCCCAGCGCATCGCCGACGCTGTCGGCGCCTCGATCGCTCAGGTCGATGCCGCCATCGCGCTCCTCGACGGCGGCGCGACCGTGCCGTTCATCTCCCGCTACCGCAAGGAAGCGACCGGTGGCCTCAGCGACACGCAGCTGCGACTCCTGGAAGAGCGCCTCGGCTATCTTCGTGAATTCGACAGTCGACGCGAAGCCATCCTCAAGGCGATAGAGGAACAAGGCGCGCTGGACGATTCGCTGCGTGAGCGTATCGCTGCCGCGACCACCAAGGCCGCCCTCGAGGACTTGTACCTGCCCTTCAAGAAGAAGCGGCGAACCAAAGGGCAGATAGCGATCGAGTCCGGACTCGAGCCACTCGCCGAGCGGTTGTGGAACGAGCCTCGACTCGAGCCGAAGGCCGAGGCCGCGAAATTCGTCGACGAGGTGCTGGGTATAGCCGACGAACAGGCCGCGCTCGACGGCGCGCGCGCCATCCTTGTCGAGCGCTTTGCCGAGGACGCCACGCTGGTCGCTCGCCTGCGCGAGCTGCTGACGCGCGAGGGGTTCCTGTGTGCTGCGGTGTTGGCGGGCAAGGAGCGTGACGGAGCCAAGTTCGCGGACTATTTCGATCATCAGGAACGGTTGTCGAAGGTGCCCGGTCACCGGGCGCTGGCGATGTTTCGCGGCCGCGCCGAGGGCATCCTTTCACTTAAGCTGCTGTTGCCCGGGAGCGATGGTTACGGCGACGAAGCGTTGATCCGAACCATCGCCAGCCACGTCGGCTTCCATGCCTCTGAGCCACGCGAGAGCGGTCTGGCAGCCGGTCTGGCAGCCAATGTCTGGCGTGCCCAGGTGGTCGCCTGGACCTGGAAGGTGAAGCTCGTATCAAGACTCGAGACCGAGCTCCTTGTCGCCCTCCGTGAGCGCGCCGATGGCGAGGCGATCGGCGTGTTCGCCGCCAACCTTCGCGACCTCCTGCTTGCCGCCCCGGCCGGTCCGCGTCCGACACTCGGACTCGATCCGGGCTACCGCAGCGGGGTCAAGGTCACGGTCGTCGACCATACCGGCAAGGTCGTCGATCACGAGACGCTCTATCCGCACCAGCCGAGAAACCGCTGGAAGGAGTCTGTCGCAGCCTTGGCGACATTGTGTGTTCGACACAAGGTCGAGCTGATCGCCGTCGGCAATGGCACCGCGAGTCGCGAGACCGAGAAGCTTGCCGACGCGGTCATCGCAGCTGCGGGCCTGCCGGGCATGACCAAGGTCAGTGTCTCGGAGGCGGGGGCTTCGGTCTATTCCGCCTCCGAGATTGCTGAGCGCGAATTCCCGAACCTCGACGTGACCATCCGTGGTGCCGTGTCGATAGCGCGCCGGTTGCAGGACCCCTTGGCCGAGCTCGTCAAGATCGATCCAAAGGCGATCGGGGTAGGGCAATACCAGCACGATGTATCACCGCAGGCGTTGGCCAGGAGCCTTGAAGCCACGGTCGAGGACTGTGTGAACGCCGTCGGTGTCGATCTCGGTACGGCCTCTGCCGCGTTGTTGTCGCGCGTCGCCGGACTCTCGGAGACGCTCGCGACGAATATCGTTGCCTACCGTGACGAGCACGGCAGCTTCCCGACGAGGAAAGCCTTGAAGAAGGTGCCGCGGCTTGGCCCGAAGGCCTTCGAACAGGCGGCGGGCTTCCTGCGCATCACCGGCGGCAAGGACCCGCTCGACGCGTCCGGAGTTCATCCCGAGAGCTATCCGGTAGTCGCGCGCATCGTCACTCACGCCGGACGCCCGCTGGCCGAGGTCATAGGCGATGGCACCTGGTTACGTTCGCTCGACCCGTCGCGCTTCACCGACGAGCAATTCGGCCAGCCGACGGTTCGGGACATCCTGGCCGAGCTCGAGAAGCCCGGGCGCGATCCGCGTCCCGAATTCCGTACGGCAGCTTTTGCCGACGGCGTCGAGAAGATCGGAGACCTGGTGCCCGATCAGATCCTCGAGGGGCAGGTGACGAACGTCACCGCCTTTGGCGCCTTTGTCGATGTCGGTGTTCATCAGGATGGTCTGGTCCACATTTCGGCGATGGCCGAGTCCTTCGTCAAGGATCCGCGCGATATGGTGAAGGCGGGAGATATCGTCAAGGTGAAGGTCATGAGCGTCGACATCGAGCGCCAGCGAATCGCGCTGTCGATGCGTTTGTCTGACAGTGCGCGCGACAAGGAAGGCGAGTCGCGACGAGGGTCCCGTCCCGCAGCCGGTCGAGCGGGGGGCGAACGAGCGAAGCGTGGATCGTCCCCGGTCAGTGGCGGATCGGAACAACCATCCGCACTGGCGCTCGCGTTGAAGGAGGCGGAGGAGGCGAGGCGATCATGACCGATGTGCCGTTCACGAGACTGACACGATCATTGCCAGCCGCCGTCCCTTTTGTCGGTCCGGAGACCCTTGAGCGCGTTCGTGGCGCACCTTTCAAGGCGCGTATCGGAGCCAACGAGAGCGCGCTCGGTCCGTCGCCTCGTGCACGTGCCGCCATGATCGAGGCGATCGAGACGGGTGATCCGCGATTGTATTGTGATCCCGAGAATCACGAGCTGCGCACAGCGCTTGCGCGTCGTCACGGTGTTGCCCTCGACGAGGTGGTCGTGGATGCCGGCATCGATACGCTGCTGGGCGTCACGGTAAGACTGTTCATGGAGCAGGAGGACATCGCGATCACATCAGCGGGCGCTTACCCGACCTTCTCCTACCACGTCAGCGGATTCGGCGGGAAGCTCGTGACGGTGCCGTACCGACAGAAGTACGAGGATCCTGCTGCGTTGCTCGCGGCGGCATGCGAGCGTGCGACGACGCCCGGTGGTAGCCCGGCTAGCCTCGGCAGAGCGGACGCCTCTCAGTCGGACGACGGTGGATCGAGTCGTAAGATGCCGGGCCGTGTCCGACTTGTCTACCTCGCCAATCCTGATAATCCGATGGGCACGCGGGTATCACCGGCCGCGGTCACGGAGCTGATCGACGGACTTCCGCCAGGCTGCCTGCTGCTACTCGATGAAGCCTACGTCGACTACACCGACGAGACGATAGACCCGGTCAACCCGGTCATCGACACCTCCGACCCGCGCATTATCCGGTTTCGCACCTTTTCCAAGGCCTGGGGCATGGCCGGAATGCGCATCGGTTACGCGATTGCGCACCGTGACGTGATCGCGGGCTTCGCGCGGGTACGGAATCACTTCGGTGTCAATCGACTTGCACAAGTTGCAGCCCTGGCATCGCTCGAGGACGACAGCTTTCTCGAGCATGTCCGGGAGTCGGTACGCAGCGGTCGTCAACGTATCGAAGTGCTTGCCGATAGCCACGGCCTGCCCTGGGTGCCGTCGGCAACGAACTTCGTCGCTGTGGATCTTGGCAGCGCTGCGCGCGCCGACAGCGTGATGGCGCATCTGCTGGAACACGGTGTGTTCGTGCGAAAACCAGCGGTGGCGCCACTGAACGTGCATGTGCGTATCGGCATCGGCAGTGAGGAAGAACATGCCCTGCTCGAGACTGCGTTTGCCGCAGCCTTCGAGTCGGGTGTTGTCTGAGGTCCGGGTCAGCGTTTCCGGTTCAGGTCCGAACGAACGCTCGCGTCGAAACGACTGCGAGTCGGCCTGTCCCGGCTGCACAGCCGATGAGTTTCAAGACTCGTCGTGTGGTCCTTGTGACCGGCCTGTTGGTGCTTGTATTACTCATCGCGATGTCAGCGATAGAGCGTTCCACGCCCGCGACATTGTTTGTCAATGCCCGCCTCCTGACCCTCGAGCCTGACCGCAAGGTGGCCGATGCCTTGCTCGTCGTCAACGGGCGAATCAAAGCGTTGGGACATGTCGAGTCACCCATTCCGCTGTCGCTGCGGCAGGGCGCGAGCATCGTGGATGCGGGCGGACGCGTGCTCATGCCGGGTTTTGTCGATGCGCATAGTCATCTTCCGGCGGTCGATCTGGCGCGCTTCGGTGTCGATCTGACGCCGCCGCCAGACGGCGATGTACATGATATGGATTCGCTGATCGAGCGGCTTGCCGAGGCACCGGGTGAGGTCTGGCTACTCGGCCTCGGCTACGACGAATCTGGCTTGGCGGAAGCGCGCCACCCGACCCGTATCGAACTGGACGATGCTTTCGGTGATCGACCGATCTGGCTACGCCATCGTAGTGGCCACATGGGGGTCGGTAACAGTGCCGCCCTGCGCTCGTTCGGCATCGGCGAGGACTACATGCCGCCGCCCGGAGGTTTCGCATCGCGCAATGCGGATGGGCATCTGGACGGGCTGTTGCAGGAGCGTGCCGCGCCGTCGCTGAGCCGACTGCTACGGAAGGCTCCACTGGCAACACGTCTGACGAGCCTGGCGCATGCGCGTGATCGCTATCTGAGTGCCGGTGTCACCACCGTGCAGAACGGACACGCTTCTGCGGCGCTTCAGTCCGCTCGCCGAGGCGGATGCGCTTGGCGTGCGTTACTCGCTGCATACCGATACACCCGTGATGCCAATGCGACCGTTCGACGTCGTTAGTTCGGCGAGCAACCGGCTGTTACCCGATGGCGGTGTGGGGGCAGCCCTGCGGGTATCTCGCCTCCGCGCCCTGCGAGCGCTGACTACCGATGCGGCCTGGCAGGCAGGGCTCGATCACGATCGAGGTACCTTGAGCGTCGGCAAGCGCGCCGATCTGTTGCTGCTCTCGGACGATCCGCTTGACACCGCAGATGTGTCTGACGTGAAGGTCGATGGCGTCTGGAGAGGTGTGCAAAGGCTCTACCGGCGGATGTCGGCAGACAGCTTGCAATGATCGATCAACTAGATCTTGCGATTTCGGCGGCGCAGTTCGGGAACGATGAGGGTCGGTATCGCACGCATGATGAACTTGTCGAAGTGCGGCACGGTGAAGGCCGCATAGCCGTGCTCAGGTGTGTATAGCAGACCCATGTTGATCAATTCTGCCCTCGTCGGTGCAAGGTTCTGAGAAGTCCTGCCCATGACATCTGCAACATCGGACGCTTTTTGTGGTTTGGAACCCAACTGAGCCATCGCTCGCAGGTAAGCCCGCTGCAGCGTCGTGGCTCTGTCAAGGCGTACGCGAAAGAATGATTCATCCAGCTTTGCTTGATAGGCGGGCACTGCAGTGACAACGTCGTCACGAGTGATTTCCGGACCTCGAGCGACCGTCCAGACTGCATACCCCAGTTCCTGTAGAAAGTAGGGATATGCTCCTGTAATGGCCACGGCCTCCGTCAGAGCTTTCGACGAATACGTCGAGCCCTCTTCTTGTGCAGGGCGAGCGAGCGCTGCCTTGGCATCTTTGACGGAAAGCACACCGATTCGCGGGAATTTGAAAAGCCGCTCCGCGTACGACTTGGCATCACCAGCCAACTCGGCGATTTGTGGAAGCCCGGCGCCCACCAGCGTTATCGGCAGCTTTCTCTGGACCATTTTGTGGAGCGCTTCAATGACCGCTTCGAGTTGTTGTCGGTCGAGAAACTGAATCTCGTCAAACAACAGTACGACGCCACCGCCCTTCTCATCGGCAGCCTGCCCGATCGCAAGTAAAACGTCTGTGAGATCAAGTGCCAGATTAGCATTGTCAGCGAATCCCTCGGCTGCTTCGATGTCGATTCCGGCGCTCCAGGTACCCTCCGCGTCGACACTGATGGTGAACGATGTCAATACAGCTGCGGCATGCTTCATGCGATCGGACCACTTCTTCCTGGGTGACAGTTGGAACAGGGCGGTTCGAAGCTTCGTCGCGATGTCTCTGCGAAACGCGTGTTCGTCGTTCTTGCTGACTTCGAGTTCGACAACCACCCACTCGCGAGACATGGCCTTCGTGCGGAATTGGCCAAGCAGGACAGTTTTTCCGACCCCTCGAAGACCGGTTATGATCATGGACTGCTCGGTTCGTCCAGCCTCGATTCTCGCCAGCAAGAGGTCAAAGGAGTCGAGCTGATCATCCCGCCCAACGATCGCCTGTGGTTCGGCCCCCGCATTCGGCGTGTACGGGTTGGTCAGCGCTCTCATGAGATTCTGAATTACAAGGTTTAGATGATTTTATAAGTTTTACATAAATCTGTAAAGCCTCTTCCTCTGAGCTTCGACAGGGCAGTCGCGCCACTAAGTGCGAGAAATATGAACTACCCTTGGGAGCGACTTCCATTGGCAGCACATGAACGGCATCGGCGAACTCGCGGCGATCAATCTGACGTCGCCCATCATCCTCTCGTTCGCTCTCGGGCTGTTTGCGGCCCTGGTGCGTTCCGACCTGTCCGTGCCCGAGGCTGTCGCCAAGGCATTGTCAATCTATCTGCTCTTCGCCATCGGCTTCAAGGGCGGAGTCGCGGTTGCCGCGCACGGGCTCGATGCCAGGCTCGTTCTCGCACTCATCGTCGGGGCGCTGTTGTCTGCCGTGTTGCCGTTCATCGCATTTGCGCTGCTCCGTGTACTCACCCGACTGGATCGGCTCAACGCCGCCGCAGTGGCCGGACACTACGGTTCGATATCCATCGTGACCTTCGTTGCCGGTACCTCGGTACTGGAACGTCAGGGAATCGTCGCGGACGGGTACATGGTGGCAGTCGCGGCAATCATGGAAGCCCCTGCCATCCTCTCTGCTCTGTGGTTGGTCTCACGGGGCGAAGGTGGCGCGCGGATGGACGCCGGCTTGTGGCGGGAGATCCTGTTCAACGGCTCCATCGTGCTGCTGGTCGGCGCCTTCATGATCGGCTTGATCACCGGCGCTGACGGTCTTGCCGAGATCGAGAGCTTCATCGTGACCCCGTTCAAGGGCGTGCTCTGCCTGTTCCTGCTCGACATGGGTCTGGTCGCCGGACGGGGCCTTCGCCAAAGCCACGGCTTGATCACGCGCTCCTTGCTGCTGTTCGGCGTGCTGATGCCCTTGATCGGTTCGCTTGCGGGATTGGTTGCCGGACTGGCACTCGGTCTGTCGACCGGCAGCGTGGTGTTGATGATGGTGCTGGCCGCATCGGCCTCCTACATCGCCGTACCGGCCGCGATGCGAGTGGCCTTGCCGGAGGCTGATCCAGGCATCTACCTGACTTTGTCGCTCGGCATCACGTTTCCTTTCAACCTGACGCTCGGCATACCGCTTTATCTCGCGATTGCCAGCGCACTTGCCGGTTGAGGCTGACATGCAGACACACAAGGCGAAGCGCGTCGAGATCACCATTGAGGCGCCGATGGAGCGGCGGCTTACCCAGGCACTCGATGCTGCGGGCATTGCTGGCTACACCTTGCTTCCGGTGCTCGGCGGCAGCGGCCGTTCCGGCGCCTGGAGCCGCGAAGGGCAGGTGTCACGTGCCGGGGGGATGGTCATGCTGGTATGCATCGTTCGCGAGGAACGACTGGATGTATTACTGCAAGCCGCGTTTAACATGCTTGAGCGGCACATCGGTGTCGTCTGCGTGACAGATTGTGATGTGCTACGCGCCGAGAGATTCTGAATCGGCGTCACAGATCTACCAGGGCATGCTTGATCCGTCGTGATTGAGGAACCGTCCGTTGTCCGCAAGCGTCAGTCCAGCCATCAGCTTTGTGAGATCGGCAGCGCTTTCCCGAGGTGACAGCGTGGCTTCTCCGCCACCCATGTCGGTTCGTACCCAGCCGGGGTGGACGACCACGACGGTGAATCCGTCACCGCTCCACTCGTCGGCGAGGGAACGCATGGCCCGGTTCACGGCGGCCTTTGACGAGCGGTAGGCGATGGAGCCGGTACCGCCGCGTGTTATCGAGCCCATCTGGCTTGACACGGTGACCACTCGCGGATGCCTGGAGACGGACAAGTTTGGTCGCAGCCTGTTTGCCAGGCGAACCGGTGCGAGTGTATTGACCGCGAATGTCTTCATCCAGGCGTCGTAGTCCATTTCATCGGCATTATCGTGGCGGTCCATGATGCCGGCGTTGTTGACAAGGACGTCAAGTGGTCGTTCTGCGAGTACGTCCGCCAATTGCTCGATCGAGTCGGGACAGACCACATCGAGAGGCAGAATCTCCAGAGATCCTGTGTCGCTGGCCGTTGCCAGCGCTGTCGCACTGCCCGGGTCGCGGCAGGTGGCTATCACCCGATGACCGTCGGCGAGCAGACTCCTCGTCAACGCGAGTCCAAGGCCGCGATTGGCACCGGTCACCAGGTAGGTGTCTTTCATGTCAAGTCA
>Ga0209828_1000874_pt1 | contig 28424 bp, 24 predicted proteins | sample MaitaG_FD_187429 | JGI IMG/M metagenome (GOLD analysis project Ga0209828, IMG submission 187429) | Marine algal microbial communities from Maine, USA - Maine_Asex2 metaG (SPAdes) (version 2) | ecosystem: Host-associated > Algae > Red algae > Unclassified | place: Maine, USA | collected 2015-01-05
CAGGGTTCGACCGGTCCAGCCTCGATCGACCCGGCCACTGGAAAAAGTTATGGCATGCGCTTTCCGACTGTCACGATCCGAGACATAGTGCGCTCCCAGGCCAGCCTGGCTACTGCACTTGGTATCGATGTCTGGCATGGGGTTGTTGGTGGGTCGATGGGCGGCATGCAAGTCATCGAGTGGGGTCTCATGTATCCCGACCGAGTCAAAGCCATTGCCCCGATTGCTAGTGCGGTTGCGGCGAGCCCGTGGCAGATTGGATGGAGCGCTACTGGCCGTCTTGCGATCACGCTCGATGCCAACTGGAACAATGGTGACTACTACGAGAACGACCCCGGCAGCGGGCCCCACGCAGGGCTAGCAGTCGCTCGTTCTGTTGCTCAGATCACCTACCGCAGCGACGAGGTATACCAATCAAGGTTCGGGCGGAACTTGGTCGACCCGTCACACGTATTTGGCCACTGGGACCGCTTCCAGGTCGAGTCGTATCTGGATCATCACGGCGAAAAGTTAGCGCGACGCTTCGATGCCAATAGCTACCTCATCTTGAACCGTGCCATGGATTTGCATGACACAGCTCGGGGTCGAGGCGGTTACGAGAGTGCGTTCCGGATGCTCAAAGCGCCTGTGCTGAGCATCAGCATAAGCAGCGACACGTTGTATCACCCTCGCTTGCAAAGCGAGCTCGCCGACCTAGCTCGCAATGCTGGTGTGGAAACCGAATATCAGATCGTGGATAGCCCCTATGGCCACGACGGGTTTCTGCTGGAGACCGACGCAGTCGGTGCTGCGCTGGGGAAATTCCTGGACCGGATATAGCGGGCTCGCATCCGAGGAACGAGTCGAAAGGCGTTCGAGTAGTTGCCTGAGTTATTGGAGATAGAGATGTACCGACGGGGTGCGTCGTCGCTCATCGGACGCACTATCGCTTCGATCGAAGCACCCGACGACTGGTACCTGAAGCGGATCGACGCTGCGACTTTCGCCGACGCGACGGTTGGAGCCAGGGTCGGGGAGCTCGACCGCATCGGCAAGCTAATGATCGTGGAAACAACCCGGGGTGCGATTGGGCTCCGCTTTGGCATGACGGGGATCCTTCTCATCGATGATGAACCCGTGATTGCGGAGCTCGAGTATTCGTCGAAGCGGCTTGCGCCCGAGTGGAATCGATTCCGGGCGATCTTCGAAGAAGGCGGTTCGATGGCCATGAATGACCCGAGACGCCTTGGGGGAGTGGAGCTCGACCCGGACCTCTCTCAGCTCGGACCCGATGCTTGGCGAATCACACCCGAGGAGTTGCACGTTTTGTTTGGCAGGTACACGGTCGCGACCAAGGCGTTGCTGCTGAATCAGAAACGGGTTGCCGGGCTCGGCAATCTTCTCGTTGACGAGCTCCTCTGGCGCTCCGGCGTCTCGCCGCTACGACCAGCTCATCGGGTCGACGCCGAGGCGTTGCGCGCATTGACGAACGAGCTGGGTCCGATGCTTGACGAGCTGTATCAGCGGGGCGGGTCGAACTGTGGCGACCATTTTGGGGAACGCAACGTACAGGGTCGGTGCCCTAAGGACGGGGCCGAGATGGTCCATGACACCGTTGGTGGTCGTTCAACCTGGTGGTGTCGGACCCACCAGCGTTAGAACTCGTGCGCAGCGCCTCCGGCGTAGCTCAAAATGAGGCTGCAACAGCGGTGTACTAACATTGGTGCATGTCAGATCAGAACTTGCCTCCGGCGCCCCCTCCACCTCCACCTCCCCCTGTCCCTGAGATTCCCGACATCGAACCGCCTCCGGTGCCGAAGTTCCCGTCGGCCGATGGTGTCCCTGACCTCGATGATCTCATGCCAGAAGCGAGCGCCAAGGTAAGCGCAGCGGCCGATGATCTCGTGAGTAGCGATGCTCCGCCAGCTCCGCCAGCGCCAGCTCCGCCTGCTCCGCCAGCGTCAGCTGCTTCAGCGGCGCCACCACCTGCTCCGGGTCCACCACCGGCTCCAGCTGCGCCAGCCGGGGCTGCCCCGCCGCCCGCACCTGCGCCTCCGGGTCCTCCACCTGCGCCTGCGGCGCCTGTTGTTGCTGCTCCGCCCGCACCTGCGCCTCCGGGTCCCCCGCCAGCGCCTGTCGCTGCGCCTCCGGGTCCACCACCGGCTCCAGCTGCGCCAGCCGGGGCCGCTTCGTCGCCCGCACCTGCGCCTCCGGGTCCACCACCTGCGCCTGTCGCTGCGCCTCCGGGTCCTCCGCCAGCGCCTCCGGGTCCACCACCTGCGCCCGGCGCTCCGCCGCCTCCGCCAGGTGCAGCTGCTGCGGGAGCTCCTCCGCCACCTGCACCCGCAGCGGCTCCAGCGGCGCCAGTCGAAGCAATCCCGCCGAGCAACCATGCGTCGGGCACCAACGCGGATCCGCATAACATTGGTGCGGTCGCGGCCAGTATTTCCTCGGGCACCCAGAAACGGGCGAAAGCGGCCCTCGTCGCTGCAGCCACGGCGCTCGAACCTGGCGAGATCGTTCACGGACTGATCTGTGGCGAACTACTTGCTCACGATGGCGTGGCTGTGCTGACCGACCGCAGGCTCGTGCTTGCAAACAGTCGAACATTCGCTCCTGAGATCATGGTCGTGCCGCTGCAATCGGTGCAAGATGTGAAGGGTTGGGCCGACTCCGGCCGAGCAACACTCCGCGTCACGAGCATCGGAAATACTGCGGTTATCGGTGACATCAAAGAAGTCGATGCCGCACAAGCCTTTGCGGCTGCGGTTCGGGCCAGAATCTGATCAAAGAACGAGAAAAATCTGGCGCCAGCGCCGAATCTTCGCGCTAGAGTGTCCGCTTCTGCGGATGTAGCTCAGCTGGTAGAGCATCACCTTGCCAAGGTGAGGGTCGCGGGTTCAAATCTCGTCATCCGCTCAGAATAAACGACTGCCCTAGAGCCTCGCTCTCGGGCAGTCGTCGTTTTTCGTCTGTCACGGTCTGCTACCTCAACCTGTCGACCAGCGCTCGGCCGCACAGAAAGCGTGGCCGACTCGCGAACCACGCATAAGCTCAGGAGCATGCAACGCTTGGCGAAGTTCGAACACCACCGCTATGTCGGCGATAAGCGCACCCTGCTTGTCTACGACATCGACGAAACAACGAATGAGTCAGCTGTCGAAGAACTGCTCGACTCAGAACAGTTCATGAGTTTCTCGCCAGACACCCTCGCCGAGGCCCGCAATCGCGGCTACCGGCTCGCCAAGGGATAGCCGGTTTGCAATTTGAGTCCGACGGGCTGAAGCTCAGCGGGCACCTCGCCTTGCCGGAACGATCACCAACCGGTGGATCGCCCGGATTCGTGCTTTGTCACGGGTTCCCTACGGTGGCCCTCGGTGCCAAGCTCGCTGGCCTGTCCTTCCATTCGCTGGCCGACCGCATTGCGGACCAACAAGGCGGTGCTGCGCTCGCAATGAACTACCGGGGCTGCGGCGAGAGCGAAGGCGACTTCTCGATCGGCGGCTGGCTGCGAGACGTCGAAGCCGCAATCGATGCGCTCGCAGCCCGCGACGAAGTCTCGTCGGTGTCGCTCATCGGCTTCGGTACCGGCGGCGCCCTCGCAATCTGTGCGGGGGCCTCGCGGCCAGTCGTGCATTCTGTAGCCGCCTTCTCGCCCCCGGCCGACTTCGCCGACTGGTCCGACGATCCCGAGCATCTGCTGGGTCACGCCCGTCGAGTAGGTGTGATCGCGAACGATCGCTTTCCCGAGGACTTCGACGCCTGGTCAGCAGAGCTCGCGGCAGTTAGTGCAATCGAGAGCGCTGCGGCGTTCGCGCCCCGCTCGCTCACGATCCTGCACGGCGCCGACGACGAGCTCGTACCGGTCTTCGATAGCCGCATCGTTGCTGATGCGCACGGCGCTGCCGAATTGCGCATCATTCAAGGCGCGGGCCATCTGCTTCGCTATGACCCTCGGGCAATAGCGGTGTTGCTCGGCTGGGTAGACCGCCAGCGCTTCAGTCGCACCGGCTGAGTGCGCTTAAGGGGCGCCGGCGATTGGGATCGCTGGCTCTACTGGTTGATTGACAGCACCGGGCCGGTTTCGAATTGGAACGGATTGGTCCGATCGTTGTCGATGCCGTAGCCGGCTATGGCGTCAACGACGACGCTGCGATCGATAGCGCCTTGATCGGCGAGCGATGACAACACGGCAACTACCACGTTCGGCCCATCGATCTCGAAGAAGCTGCGCAAGGTCTCGCGCGTGTCGCTACGGCCGAAGCCATCGGTGCCGAGGGGTGTAAACTTTCGCGGTGCCCACCGAGAGATCTGGTCAGGCACGATCGTCATGTAGTCGCTGACGGCCACGATTGGGCCCTCGGTCGTGTCGAGTTTGTCGGTGACCTCGACCGAGCGCACATCGTGAGGGTTCAGGCGGGTCCATCGCTCCGCGTCGAGTGCTTGTTCGCGGAGCTTCTTATACGAAGTGACAGACCACAGTTCAGCGCCGACGCCGTACTGGGCAGCAAGTTCTTCGCGCGCCCATCGTGCCGCAGAGTGCGACGGTCCGGAGAACAAGATGGTGGCCGAGTGCTCGGTCCCAGCAGGTCGCGTATCAAAGCGGTAAAGGCCACTCATGATGTCGTCGTCGCTCACATGATCAGCCTGAGGCGGCTGCTCGTAGTTCTCGTTGTACATGGTGATGTAGTAGTAGACGTCGTCGCCGTCTTGGCTGCCGGTCGCTGGGTACATGCGAGCTAACCCGCACTTGAGAATGGTCGCAAGTTCGTAGGCGAATGCGGGGTCATAAGCCTCACAGGACGGCACCGTTGATGCCAGCAACAGGCTGTGGCCGTCCTGGTGCTGCAAGCCTTCGCCCTCGAGCGTAGTGCGCCCAGCGGTGGCGCCAAGCAGGAAGCCTCGGGCTCGGCTGTCAGCGGCTCCCCACAACAGGTCGCCGACTCGTTGGAAGCCGAACATCGAGTAGAACGTGTACATCGGCACCATGGGCACGCCATGGTTCGCGTAGCTCGTGGCTGCAGCGATCCACTCGGCAACAGATCCTGCTTCGGTAATGCCCTCTTCGAGGATCTGGCCGTCTTGGCCCTCGGCATAGCTCAGGAGCAAGTCGTGATCGACCGGTTCATAAAGCTGACCTTCGTGGGCGTAGATCTTGAACTCTCGAAAGAGCGAATCCATGCCAAAGGTGCGGGCCTCGTCGGCCACGATGGGAACGATGCGGTCGCCAATGGCGTCGTCGCGTAGCAGGCTGCGCAGCATGGCAGTAAAGGCCATCGTGGTCGAAACTTCGCGGCCGCCGGAACCGTCGTCGAAATCTGCGAAAAGCTTCGGATCGGGCAGCGTGAGCGGACGGCGATCTCGCACGATCCGTGTGGGTACTGGGCCGTCCATTGCTCGGTTGCGTTCGGCGATGTATTTCGCTTCGACACTGTCTGGGTGGGGTCGGAAGTACGGGGGTACGCCGTCGTCGAGTTCGGCGTCGGGGATTTCTTCCTCGAGGTTTAGCCGGGCGCGGAGATCGCGCATCTGTTTGACGCTCATCTTCTTTATCTGGTGGGTGGCATTGCGGCCCTCGAAGCCTTCGCCCAATGTCCAACCCTTGACCGTCTGGGCAAGAATGACGGTGGGCTCGCCCCGATGCTCTGTGGCCGCCTTGAATGCGGCGTAGACCTTCTGGTAGTCGTGACCGCCCCGAGGAAGCGTGCGCAGTTCGTCGTCGCTCAGATGCTCGACCAACTTGCGTAGGCGAGGGTCTGGCCCAAAGAAATGTTCGCGGATGTAAGCACCAGACTCGGTCACCAGGCGTTGGTATTGGCCGTCGACGGTGCTGTTGAACTTGTCGACAAGCACGTTGTCTTTGTCTGCTGCGAGTAGTTCGTCCCATTTGGTGCCCCAGAGGACCTTGATGACGTTCCAGCCAGCGCCCCGAAAGACGCCCTCGAGTTCTTCGACAATCCGACCGTTGCCGCGTACCGGGCCGTCGAGCCGCTGCAAATTGCAGTTGAGGACCCAGGTGAGATTGTCGAGCCCCGCACGGCCAGCGAGTGAGATCGCGCCGAGTGTTTCGGGTTCATCGCTTTCGCCGTCGCCAACGAATGCCCAAATCCGCGACTTCGAGGTGTCGTCGATGCGGCGGTGTTCCATGTATCGATTGAAGCGAGCGTGGTAGATCGAGTTGATTGGGCCAAGGCCCATGGACACCGTGGGGTACTCCCAGAAGTCCGGCATGAGTCGCGGGTGCGGATAACTTGACAAGCCGTTACCGCCGACCTCTTGGCGGAAGTTATCGAGTTGCTCCTCGGTCAGACGACCTTCGATAAAGGATCGGCTATAGACGCCTGGAGCGGCATGGCCTTGAAAGTAGATGTGGTCGCCGGGTTGGCCGTCGCCCTTGCCCTTGAAGAAGTGGTTGAACCCGACCTCGTACAAAGAAGACGAACTCGCGTAGGTAGAGAGATGCCCGCCCACGCCAGTCGATGTATTCGCTCGCACGACCATCGCCGCTGCGTTCCAACGTATGAATGCTCGAATGCGCCGTTCGATATCTTCATCGCCCGGGAAAAACGGTTGAGCGTCTGGCGGGATGGTATTGATATGTGGCGTTTGTGTGAGCGGCGGGAGCCCGAGATCTAGGTCCTCGGCATGTTCGATCAGCCGTGCAATCACGTAGCGCGCCCGGGCATCGCCCTGCACCGCCGCTAGCGCATCAAGCGAGTCGAGCCATTCTTTGGTCTCGGCTGGGTCGATGTCAGGGAGCGCTCGAGTGTAATGATCAGTCATTACTCGCCACTATCGCAAATATTTGACGAACTTCGTGGCTTTTTCGGGTTGCATTTCGAAGTTTTTCTTCGGTTCCGTGCAACCATGCCGTAGTGACATCTGCCCGGCCCGCTGACTCCTCGACGAGAACCGTCGTCTACACCGATGGGGCTTGCAGCGGTAACCCCGGTCCAGGCGGTTGGGGTTGGGTCATCCCCGACGGCGAAGCAGGTTTTGGTGGCGCCGAGAACACCACGAATCAGCGCATGGAATTGACCGCAGCGCTTCAAGCCGTGCGCACGCTGCCCGGTCCGCTGCACATCGTGAGTGACTCGACCTACGTGGTGAATTGTTTCAACAAGAACTGGTGGCAAGGCTGGCTCAAACGGGACTGGAAGAATTCGCAGAAAAAGCCGGTGGCGAACCGCGATCTCTGGGAGCCTCTTATTGAGCTCTACCAAGAACGCGACGTGACCTTCGAATGGGTCAAGGGCCATAGCGGCGACCGCTGGAACGACCGGGCCGATGAACTCGCGGTGATGGGTCGGGAGCAGGCCGCTGGCTCGATGCAGCCGGTCCAAGTCCCGAATCCTGAGTCGGCTCAGGCCAAGGAAGCAGCTGCCCAGGTTGCCGCCTTCGACGACGCAGCACACGGAGCTGCGGCTGCGGCCGAAGGGGCCCGCAAGATCGCTGTGGTTGGACATCGCCCACCAGAAATCGGTGGCTACAGCAGGAACCCGGTGGCCGACGGCCTTCGCCGGAACATGAAGGAGATCTTTGCTGCCAAGGCGTCGATGTATGACCAAGTTGCAGTGCTGACTGGCCTGCAACTGGGCACCGAAACGCTGGCGGCCGAAGCGGCTATCGCGGCTGGTGTCAATTTTGTGGCCGTGCTCCCTTTTCCTGATCCTTCGGCCCGTTGGCCAAAAGCTGCGCAGCAACACTTCGATGATCTCATCGACCAGGCACTCGATGTGGTGATCTTGGACAAGGGAATACCGGGCACACCCGCTCAGGTCGCAAAGTCGTTCGCCCGCCGAGATCGTTGGCTGCAGTCCGAGGCCGACGAAGCCGTCGTTGTCTGGAACGGCTCCCACAAACCAATCGAGAAGCAGCTTCGCTCGTTTGAACAAGCCTTGGGCGAAGACGTCTGGGTGCTCTGGTAGTCCGCCTTTCGATGCGCTCCCTCGCGAAAGCCAGTTTCATGGTCCCCACTTCGACGGTCCCGAATAGCTGAGCTACTCGGGTCGCTCCAGATAGTGCGTCCCCCAGACTTGACCCCTGGGGACGCGCACGGCTACCCGGCGGTGGCGACTGCTTCGAGGCGTTCCAGAGTCTTTTGCATCGAAGGCACGTGCTTCTTTGGGTAGCCCATCATCTCGATGAACAGCGGCGCACGAGACGTTGACCAGTCGAAGGTCTCGGTGACCATGGTTCCGCCATCGATGGCTTCGAGTTCGTAACGCCAGCGGTGCTTGCCAAAGTGTGCCCAGGCAATACGTGCATCCTCTTCGAACTCGACGACGGTGCTGCGCATGTCATAGGGCAGCACGATCTTCATTTTCATGCCGAACTTGGAGCCCATTTTGAGTCGTTCAGGCATTGATTCCTGTGCGGCCTGCACGGTGCCAGAACCGTCGATCTCGGCATGTCGAGCCGGGTCGGCCAGCACGTCGAAAATCACGTTGGCGGGGGCATCGATCAGCCGTGAAACGGAGACGGACCTTTTTTTCGACATCGTTACTCCTGTTTGCCGAGCATGCGGCGAAGCGCCGGCTCGAGGTTTGGGTCTTCAAAACTAAAGCCAGCTTGGGTAAGAACCGATGGTGAGCCCTTTTGACTTGCCAGGATGAGTTCCTCGACGAATTCTGACCCGAACAACAATTTGGGTCCGAACAACGGAACCGGAATCAACGTTGGGCGTTTGAGGACCGAGCCCAGTGTCTTGGTGAACGACAGGTTCGTGACTGGGTTGGGCGAGCAAAGGTTGACCGGGCCACTGACGTCGTTGTGGATCAGAAATTCGATGGCTCGAACTTGGTCAGCGAGGGAGATCCAACTGAGCCATTGGTCACCGGGCCCGAAGCGTCCGCCGAGGCCGAGTTTGAAGAGCAACAGCTGCTTTTTTAGCGTGCCGCCGACTTCGGACATGACGACACTTGTTCGGGCGAACGCGGTTCGAATATCAGCATCAGATGCTGGGGTAGCAGCGGCCTCCCATTGCACACAAACGTCGGCCAGGAAGCCGTCGCCAGCGGGGTGCGCTTCGGTGAGTTCGGTATCGCCCTGGCTGCCGTAGTAGCCAATTCCGCTGGCGCTCACGAGCACACTTGGCTTGGCGTTGAGCCCGGCAAGCGCTTCGCATAGCAGCCGGGTGCCAACGGTGCGGCTCTCAAGAAGGATGGCCTTGCGCTCATCACTCCACTTCTTGTCGCCGATACCCGCGCCGGCCAGGTGGACAACGGCGTCGATTCCTTCGAGGCTGACTGCATCTATGGAGCGGTCGGTCGGGCTCCAAGCGATCTCGTCGGCGCCGCTCTTGGGAGTTCGCCGCACTAACGCGATGGGGCGATGTCCTTGGGCTCGCAATGACGCCGAGAGTGCGGTGCCGATCAGACCGGATGCACCGGAGATAACTATGTCCATAGCTTTATCTTTTCAGGTTGGGCGGCTAGAGGCCGAGTCGGATGGCGAGGTCGCTGCGGAAACGTGCGCCAGGGTCGACCTGAGCGCGGATTGCTTTGAACTCATCGAGTCGGGGGTACATCGCCTCGAAGTGGGTGCGAGACAGACGCGCGTCTTTGGCGAGATAGATCCGCCCGCCGGCATCGGCGACGAGCTGATCGAGCGCAGGCAGACCGTTGAGCGTCTTGTTTGTCGCTGGCAAGTCAACTGCGAGCGTCCATCCGGGGCTGGGGAAGGACAGCGGTCCGTTGCTCGCGGGCCCGAACCGTTTGAGCACCGTGAAGAACGAGGGCAGCTGGCCAAGTCGTTCGGCCAGATCCTGCAAGGTGGATGTCTGGTCGTCGGGAACCACACATTGCCATTGCACGAAGCCGGTTCCGCCGTACACGCGATTCCAGTCTCGAATGGCATCGAGCGGGTGGAAGAAGGCCGTGATCGACTCGCCTGTCACGGTTGGCTCGGCTGGAGCCTTGCGAAACCACAGTTCATTGAAGGCACGCACACCAGGGGTCACGGCGACTCGGGGTAGGGCAACTTTAGGCAACCCAATGTTGAGTGTCCCAGGGCGTCGATGGGTGCCGGCCGCATCCGCGACACTTTCCAGCTCGATGAGCTGGCTCGGAGTTGCAAAGGAGCCTTGCGTAAGGACCGAACGAGAGTTACGCAAAAGGTCCACCCACGCCACCGAGAAGTCATGGCGATGATCGCTTGCACGCATTTCCTGGAGCAAGGGATCGAGCGTGTCAAAGCGTTGGGTCTCGACGGCAACCGTGGTAGTGGGCAGCGCTGCGAGTTGGATGTCGGCATCGAGAATTACGCCGGTCAGCCCCATGCCACCTGCCGTCGCCCAGAACAGGTCTTCGTGTTCGGTCGGGCTGATGGTCAGGATTTCGTTGCTCGCTAGCCGCAGCCGCAAGCGGGTGACATGGGCGGTGAAGCTGCCGTCGACGTGGTGGTTCTTGCCGTGGATATCCGCGGCGACTGCACCGCCGACGGTTACGGCTCGCGTGCCGGGGGTCACCGGCACAAACCAGCCTTTGGGGGCGAAACGGTCGATGAGCTGGCCGATCGTTACTCCGGCGTCACAGCGGATTAGACCTCGGTCACGTTCAACCCAGGTGACCGCGCGGCAAGCGGTCGTGACAACGGCGTTGCCGTTCGTGAGCTGGGCGGCGTCGCCGTAACTGCGTCCCAGGCCGCGAGCCACGAGCTCAGTGGTTGGCAGCTCGTATTGTTCGAGTTCGCTCAGATCCGCAGGGGTAAACGTTTGGGCGTGAGCGCCCCGATAGCGGCCCCATCCGCTGAGCAACTGTCGCTGCGCTTTCATAGGTAGAGGCCAATTGCGTACACAGTGATCCAGCATGCCCCTGCTGCAAGCATGATTCGATCGCGGACCAGGAGTGACTCGGGGATCTCGCCTGCGCCACGCCACGAGAGCATCAGATAACGGCCGATGGCTACAGCGAAGGGCACTGCGGTTAAGCGCAGCAGTAACGACCCTGCGGTGTCGGCAGACTGGTTGTTTGCTTCGGCTGCGGCCCACGCCACATAACCAGCGACCGCGAGCAACGAGGCCAGCACCGCAACCATTCGCAAGTGAGTGAGTTGGTAGCCGGCGAGCACCTTGCGGCTCGGGGTCCGGGAGCCGAGAGCGACGAGTTCACCTACCCGCTTCCCAGCAATGACAAGCAGAGCCCCAGCGGAAACAACAAGCAGGAACCACCCGCTGATGGGCGTGTCGGTCGCGGCGCCACCGCCGACCGATCTCAGTACAAAGCCCGAACTCACTGCCAGCAGTTCGATCCACGGGATGCGCTTCAAGGCACTGCTATAGGTAATGCTCACCGCCGCATATCCGAACAACGCCAAGACGAACGACCATCCCAATACGGGGGAGCCAATCATGGACACCATGGTTAGCGCCGCCAACGCGACAGTGGCCTGATTGTTGGTTATTGCGCCGCTTGCAATCGGGCGGTGCTGCTTGGTGGGGTGTAGCCGGTCGGCCTCGGCATCGAGCATGTCGTTAACCACATAGCCAGCCGAAGACACGGCGCAGAACAGCACGAACGCGAGCGCCGACTTGGCGATGACTGATGGCTCGGACAAACGACCTGCGGCACCGGGCGCAGCGAAGACCAGCAGGTTCTTCAAGTACTGCTGGGGGCGCAGGAGCCGGACGATTGGAGGCACGGGTGAATGGCTAGCGCTTTGAGATCTGGCGCCAGATGGTGGCCGGCAGATTCTTGAGAATAAGCCCAACGGGTCCAAGCACGGCCGGGCTGTGAATGATCGCTCGCTTCTTTGCGATGCCGGCGACCATGTCCTTGGCGACCTCGTTTGGGGTGGTGGCGAATGGGGCAGCGTCGATGCCCTCGGTCATGCGGCTATGCACGAAACCGGGTCGCACCACAACAACTTCTACGCCGATCTTTTTGGCTGGTGCGGCGAGCTCCCGAGCGAACGCATCGAGCCCGGACTTGGCGCCGCCGTAGACGATATTGCCAATGCGGGGCCGAACCGCAGCGATCGAGGAGAACACGATCAGTCGAGCATTGGGTTCACCTCGTAGCACTTTGAGCGCAGCCAGGCACGACGACACTGCTCCGCCAAAGTTCACGTTGGCTAGGGCTGCGGCTTCGGCCGGGTCAGCATCGACCGTGAAGACATCGCCAAGTTGACCAAAGGCAACGAGCACGGCATCGAATGGTCCTTCGGCTTCATCGATTTCCGCAACAGCTGCCTGGTGCGACGCGCTGTCAGCACCGTCGAAGTCGGCGACACAGACGGTCAAGGACCCATGGTCGGTGGCCAACGAGGCGGTTGCCAGATCTCGGCTGCCGCCGGGGCGCCCGGCGAGCACAACCTTGGTGAGACCGGTCTCGACGAGTCGGTGCACGAACGCGATTCCGATGTCGCTTCCGCCCCCCAGGATCAACAAACGTTCGATCATCGGGTCGGCTCGTTGTCTTGTTCGGCTAGCCCTAGGATGTGGGGCATCAGTACCCGCATGCTCATCTTTCTGTCCTTGCTTTGTGGCATCGCAATTCTGGTTGCTTTCGCGCTTCAGCTCACCTTGAGCTGACCCTGTTTCTGCCTGAGTAGAGTGTTAGGCATATGGCTCATCACGATCTTGTCGTTATTGGCGGTGGACCGGCAGGATATGCCGCCGCATTGTACGGAGCGGGTGCCGGCCTCGATGTTGGACTCATCGAACGCCACAAACTCGGCGGTACCTGCTTGAACGTTGGCTGCATACCAGCCAAGGAACTACTTGAGACCGCAGCGGTATTCCGAACGATCGGCCACGCCGAACAATTCGGCATAACCACATCGGCTCCCGTTGTCGATTTCTCTGTGAGCCAGGTGCGCAAACAGTCGATCATCGACACGCTGGTCGGCGGTCTCGGCGGGCTCCTCAAGGGCCGCAAGGTCACCGTGTACGACGGAAACGGCTCGCTGCAACCGGACCGCTCGGTCCAAGTGCGCGGCGGTTCATCGGGCGACGTTGACCTGACCTGCGACGACGTGATGCTGGCAACAGGCAGCTCACCGCGCACGCTTCCCGGCTTCGATATCGACGGCACGATCGTTATGACCAGCGATGAGTTCCTGTCTTTGGGGCACATTCCGAACACCGCCGCAATCATTGGCGGCGGCGCCATCGGCTGCGAATTCGCGTCGATGCTCAGCGACCTTGGTTCCGATGTCACGCTGCTCGAGTACTTACCTCGCTTGGTTGCAGGTGCCGACGCAGACTGTTCCAAGGTGCTCGAGCGCTCATTCAAGAAGCGCGGCATGAACGTGGTTACCGGCGTGGCCGTGACCGGTCATGAACCCCAGCCCGGCGGCGGCACTCGCGTTGCCTACGGCGAAGGTCAAACCGTCGATGTTGACATTGTTGTCATGAGCGTGGGCCGGGCTCCGGTAACTCACGGGTTGGGTCTCGCTGCCACCAACGTGCAGGTCGACGAACGCGGATTCATCGTGGTCGATGAGAATCTGCGGACCGGTGAGCCCAACGTGTTCGCTGCTGGCGATGTCGTTGATACCGCACAACTTGCCCACATCGGATTCGCCGAAGGCATGCAAATCATCAAGCAAATCATGGGTGAGCCCGCAGCCCCCATCGACTACTCAACAGTGCCATGGTGCATCTACTCGCACCCCGAGATGGCTTTCGCTGGGCTTACTGAGGAGCAGGCAATTGCGGCTGGTTTCGAGGTTGTCGTGGACAAGCACCGCTTTGCAGGCAATGGTCGAGCAATGATCGTCGGCGACACCGAAGGTCTGGTCAAGGTCGTCGCCGAAAAGAATGCGGCCGGTCATGGAGGTCGCATTCTTGGTGTACACATGGTTGGTCCGTGGGTCACCGAACAGCTTGGTCAGGGCTATCTGGCCGTTAACTGGGAGGCCACGGTCGATGAGATCGCTGCGTTCATCCAGCCCCATCCAACAATCAGCGAGACCTTCGGCGAGACCATTTTGGCGCTCACCGGTCGCGGTCTTCACTGAACCTTTCGCACTACTTCAGCCCCTCCATACAGAGAGATAAGAACGACTCATGGCAGATGTCACGATGCCCCAGCTTGGTGAGACCGTCACCGAAGGCACCATCACCCGTTGGTTTAAGCAGCCGGGTGAAAGCGTGGAGATGGACGAAGTCCTCTTCGAGGTGTCGACCGACAAGGTTGACAGCGAAGTCCCGTCGCCCGCCGCCGGCACGCTCACCGAAATTCTGATCGCCGAGGGAGAAACCGTCGATGTTGGCGTGATCCTCGCCGTGATCGGCGACGGCGCTGCAGCGCCAGCCTCCGAACCGGCAGCGGCCCCGGCGCCCGAACCGGCAGCGGCCCCAGCGCCCGAACCGGCAGCGGCCCCAGCGCCCGAACCCGCTGCGCCTGCCCCGGCGCCAGCTGCACCCACTCCGCCACAGGCAGCACCTGCTCCGGCAGCCCCTGCTCCGGCAGCCCCTGCTCCTCCGGCCCCTGCTCCTCCAGCCCCTGCTCCGGCAACGGCTGGTGTGTTGCTATCGCCGGTCGTGCGTCGTTTGATTGCCGAGAACAACCTCGATGTCACCGCAATCAACGGCACCGGTGTTGGTGGCCGAATCACCCGCTCCGACGTCGAAGCCGCAATCTCGGCTGGGTCCGCAACGGCGAGCGCTGCACCCGCGGCTCCAGCGGCCGCAACGCCTGCCCCAGCTGCCTCATCGCCAGCGCCAACAACCCCGGCACCGGCAACCCCGGCACCTGCGCCAAGCGCCCAGCTCGAAGCGGTCGTAGCGCCGCTGCCGGTGCACGCCCGAGACACGATTGTTCCACTCAATCGCATTCGTCAGACGACGGCCGACTACATGGTGCAGTCAAAGCAGGTGTCGCCCCACGTTCTCACCGCCATCGAAGTTGACTTCGAAAACGTTGAGCGCACCCGCAAAGCGCACAAGGCTGAGTTCAAGGGCCACGAGGGCTTCAGCCTGACTTACCTGCCCTTCATCAGCCGAGCGTTGGTCGATGCTCTCCGTGACTTCCCGCACATGAATGCATCGATGGGCGACGGCGAACTCATCGTGCATGGCGCCGTCAACCTGGCTATTGCCGTTGACCTGAACTTCGAAGGCCTGCTGGCCCCGGTGATCCGCAACGCCGATGGCATGCGCATGCGCGCTATTGCCCGCAATGTTGTCGACCTGGCCACCCGAGCTCGCGCCAAGAAGCTCACTGCCGACGAAATCACCGGCGGCACTTTCACCATCACCAACCCGGGCCAGTACGGCACGATGATGCAGTTCCCGATCATTAACCAGCCTCAGGTTGCGATCTTGTCTACCGACGGCATCAGCCGTAAACCCGTTGTGGTCACCGACGAGTTCGGCAACGAGACCGTGGGAATCCACTCGGTTGGTGTCCTCGCCCTGGCTTGGGACCACCGGGCATTCGACGGCGCCTACGCTGCGGCGTTTCTGGATCGCCTCCGCACCATTATCGAAACCCATGATTGGGAAGCTGAGCTTCAGTAACAGCTGAATTTGCTGCAAGCATGGAACCTATGACCCGCGATCATCCTGGCGAGAAGGCACCGCTGCACCTGCGATGGCTTGGTCGCGTTGGTTACGACGAGGCCTACACACTGCAGCAACAGCTGCAGAGTGGTGACCGAAATCATCTGCTTCTGCTGGAACACCCACCCGTGTTCACGTTGGGGCGCAGCAGCGATCCGGCAAACATCCTTGTTGACCCAGCCTCGGTTGGGGCGATCGTTCGCCATGTGGACCGTGGCGGCGATGTCACCGTGCACGCACCTGGTCAGCTCGTTGGCTACCCGGTGCTCACCGTGCCTGGCCGTGGTGGGGGCCTCGCTGATACCGCCAAATTCGTCGCCTCCATCGAAGACCTACTCATCGATTCACTAGCTGATCTCGGTTTGCCTGGCGCCACTCGATATCCCGGTTACACCGGCGTGTGGCTCGATGCCGACGGACCCAACGCCCGCAAGATTGCGGCGATCGGGGTGCGCATCAAACGCAATCGATCGCTGCATGGATTTGCTCTTAACGTTGACATTGACGACGGCTGGTTCGACCGGCTTGTGCCCTGCGGCATCGCTGATAAGGCGGTGACTTCGCTTCGCTCCGAGGGGCTCAGCGTGTCCATGAAGGATGTCGTCGACGCGATAGCGACACGCGCTGCAGGCTGCTGGGGCACCGGCGAGGTCGACCGGGCCGACATCGTATGGCGTCATGTGCCCGAAGACCTCAGTGCCTTCTCCCGAGGCGAAGGACCCGGCGATACGCCCCGGCCAGAGAAGCCACAAGGCACACCGGTGCGGCTGCTCGGCCGCCTTGCCGACGCCGGCGTTGACCAAAGCCTGGATGTCACTGCGCCCAAGCCGGAGTGGATGCGGGTCAAAGCCAACATGGGGCCTGAGTACGCCCGACTCAAAGGCGTCATGCGTGAACTCGAACTCGTGACCGTGTGCGAAGAAGCGGGCTGCCCCAACATCTTTGAGTGCTGGAACGACGGCACAGCCACCTTCATGATCAACGGCGAGCGCTGCACCCGGGCGTGTGGGTTCTGCCTGGTCGATACCCGCAAACCAGAACCCATCGATGGTGATGAGCCCCGGCGAGTCGCCGAGGCAGTCGAGAAGCTCGGCCTGCAATACGCCGTGATCACCACGGTCGCGCGAGATGACTTGATCGATGGGGGAGCGAGCGGCTTCACCAACACGGTCGCCGCAATCCGCGATCGTGTACCTGGTTGCAAGGTCGAACTACTCATTAGTGACTGCAAAGGTGATCCGGCATCGCTCGATGAGATCTTCGCGACCCGACCCGAAGTGCTGAATCACAACATCGAATCGGTCGCTCGCCTACAACGAGCCGTGCGGCCATCGGCGGGTTACGCCCGGTCACTCGCCGTATTGGCTCGTGCTTCTGCAGCGGGCCTGACCACCAAGTCGTCGATCATTGTTGGCATGGGTGAGACGTTCGAAGAAGTCGTGGGCACGCTCGCCGATCTCGCGGCGATCGGAGTCAACATCGTGACCATCGGCCAGTATCTGCGCCCGACCACGAATCACCTGCCGATCCACCGGTGGTGGACACCTACTGAGTTCGCCGAACTCAAAGCGATCGGCGAAGCAATGGGCATTGACCACGTTGAATCATCGCCGCTCACGCGGAGCAGCTACCACGCTCGCCAAGCCGAATCAGCAGCTGTCGCCACCTGAAATAGAGCGGGGTCAGAGCGGTGAGAGTGCCTACTCTGCCTGAGCTTCGAAGGCGGTCAGGATCTCCGAAGTCGTGCGGCGGGCGCCAGTCTGCAAATACTCCATGGCGTTGAGGGCAGCGTTGTGAGCTTCGAGGCTTGATCCAGCCACACAATCGTCGACGACTCGGCAGAAGTAGTCGTGTTGGTGGGCGTCGACAAAGGTGTAGTGCACACATACGTCGGTGTGGCCGCCGATCAGGATGAGCGTGTCAGCTTTTAGGCCCTTGAGCAGGATTTCGAGCTCGGTACCGAAGAAGCAGGAGTAGCGACGCTTGCGGATGAAGTAGTCGTCGGGACGCATCCCGACCTCGGCGGCGATTTCGGTGCCCGGGTCGCCTTCGAGCAAGTGAATTCCCTCGGCACCATCGAGTTCACGCCCGAAGTCGATCAGGTCGCGGCGGTGCGCCTCCTGAAAAAACACCACCGGCACGCCACAAGCTCGGGCCTTTTGAATCAGAGTGGGAGCGTTGGCCATTGCCGCGTCGTAGCCCGGCATCAGGGGAATGGATACCTGGCCGTGGTCTTCGTCTTTTGATTCACCGCCCTGAATGTCGACAACAACCAGCACGGGTTGACCTTCGATAATTTCTCGCTGCGCCATGTCGACAGTATGGATCAGTCAGTCGCCAGTGGTGCGACGATGGCGTCAAGGGCTGCGATTAGGTCGCCGGGGGACAGCCCAATGTCTAGTCCGCGCTGGCCGCCACTGACATACATCGTGTCGCAGATCTCGGCGGTCTCATCGACGAAAGTTCGAAGGGAACGCTTCTGGCCAAACGGGCTGATGCCGCCGGCGACATAACCACTTGATCGTTCGGCATCGGGAATTGTCGCCATGTGGGCTCGTTTGGCGTCGGCGGCACGGGCGAGCGCCTTGAGATTGAGCTGGCCGGTGACCGGCACGATGGCGACAACGAGGTCGCCGCGATCACCATCGACACGAGCCATCAGCGTCTTGAATACCGTCTCGGGCTCAAGGCCTAGTTTCTGTGCGGCCTCGAGTCCGTAAGACTCTGCGCCGGGGTCATGGTCATACGGCAGCGACCGGTAGGCAATATTGTTGCTCTCCAAGAACACGGTGGCCGGGGTCTGCACAGACCCATCATTACCGGTTGGTGGACAGCCGAGCAAGGAGAGTGGCTTGCCGAGGTCTTCGCAGGCGGCACGCTGTCCGGCACGGTCTGCATCCCCATTCCCCAGGAGGACCTGCGACATCCTGATACTCGGGTTGCGCAGAATTTTAGGAATGAACGGGTGACCTTCCTGCCTAACTAAACGTCCGGGTTACGGTGTTGCAAGATCAGCTCGTTTCGTGCACTCGGCGGTACGTGTGTCGCCGTAGGCTCATTGCCGTGAGAACGACCGCCATGCCAGTGAATCGTTGCTCTTGGGGTTCACGTGATTGAGGTCCACGGCGCGACCGTGCTACTCATGTGGGCCAACGGCGGATTCTTCTTTCTCTGGGTCACCACACGACGACGCGAAGTCGGTCTTGGCTATGGCTGGACCATGCGTCTTACCTACATCATGATTGCGGCGCTCGCCGTGGTGACTGGGTGGGTTTCGGGCCCGCACTGGCCCCGAGAGATCGCCGGGCTCTTAGCAATTGCTGGTTCCCTGGTGGCGCTCGGCGAGTCGTGGTTCCGCCGCAGTGCTGGGGTCGCCGGGCAACGACGAGTCGTCGAACGCCGCAGTGAGCGTGTGGCCGAGATGACCGGCATCGACAAAGAAGAACAACGCTTCGACGCCAACGCTCCGGAGTTTCGCCCTGCACTCGATCTGATTGCACCGTTCTTTGGCACGATCGCGATTGTGGCGGGGGCTATTCACGCTGAAGGTCCTGCTTGGTTGTCGATTCTGCGCATCCTGGCGGGCGCTGTATTTCTTGGCGTGATCAGCGATGCCATGTTGCTCGGCCATTGGTACCTGGTGCAGCCGGGCCTGGAACGGGCGCCCATCCTTGAACTCGTTCGCTACACCATGTTCGCGTGGCTTCCACACACACTCGTTTTTCTGCTCCCAACCGGCATGTGGTCGGTGCTGAGCGGTTCAATCGACGACGGCTACGGCGGCATGCTCGGCTGGTTCTGGGCTGCCAGTACCATCGCCACGATTGTGCTCGTGTTCGTTACCCGCGCCGCTCTCAAGGAGCGCCAATACGCCGCAGTGATGGCGGCAACTGGGCTGATGTATCTGGCAATCCTCACCGCGTTTGGGCAAGACGTCGTGGCCAGGATCTTGTTGGATCGCTAATTCCCCGCCATACTGCAACAGTTGCTGTTCACAGCAGCAACTTCAGCAACGGAACCTAAGGGACGAGGAACCGGTTATGCCCCGAGCAATATGGAGTGGTGCGATCAGCTTTGGGCTGATCACTGTGCCGGTTCGCCTGTACAGCGCTGTGTCGCGCAAGTCGGTACGGTTCAACCAACTCGACCAGCGCACCGGCAGCCGGATTAAGCGCAAGTGGGTCTCTGCGCTCGACGGCGAAGAAGTTCCCAACGATGAACTCGTTCGCGGCTACGAGATCACCAGCGGAAACTATGTGACCGTGAGCGACGAAGAACTTCGCTCCCTTGATCCCGAAGCGTCGCGCAGCATCGACATCGTTGAGTTCGTTGATTTGGCCGACGTTGACCCGCTCGCCTACGACAACGCCTACTACTTGGAACCCGACGAGCTCGCTACTAAGGCCTACAAGGTGCTCTTGGTGGCACTCGAGCAAGCCAGCAAGGTTGCGGTGGCTCGCATCGTTATGCGCCAAAAGGAGTACCTGGCCGTCATTCGGCCAACCGATGGTGCACTTGTGTTGTCGACTCTGGTGTACGCCGACGAGATCAATCCGATCGAAGGCATCGAAGGCTTGGACAAGGTTGGTGATATCGAAGTATCGGCGGCCGAGATTGCCATGGCCGAGACATTGATTGGCGCGCTCGAAGCGGACTATGAGCCAGAGAAGTACACCGATGGCTACCGCGAACGAGTGTTGGAACTCATCCAAAAGAAGTCCGACGGCGAAGAAATCCTGATCGCCGAAGAAGCAGCTCCCGAGGCATCTTCTCAGGTCATCGACCTGATGGCGGCTCTCGAAGCGAGTGTTGCGGCCGCCAAAGTGGCTCGCGGTCGGCACCCTTCGGCTGGCGAAGAAGCGCCTGCTTCCAAAAAGAAGCCGACCAAGAAATCAGCGGCAAAGAAACCAGCCAAGAAGGCCGTCGCTAAGAAGGCGGCAGCCAAGAAGAAAGCCTCCTGATCCTGGCGTTAGTTCTCCGACCCGGCAGGGGAGCGGCTCGTGGCGCCATCTGAGGTCAATGTCCAGGTTGGCTCGCGCACACTCAAGCTCACCAACCTGGCAAAGGTGCTCTATCCCGAAATCGGATTCACCAAGGCCAGCGTGATCGACTACTACGTGCGGATAGCACCCGTGTTGCTCGACCATATTGGTGATCGGGGAATCACGATGCGGCGATTCCCCGACGGGGTCGACGGCGAGTCCTTCTTCAACAAGCGCTGCCCGAGCTGGCGCCCGAACTGGCTGAACGCAGTGCGCGGGCCGGGGGAGAGCGGCGGGCCGATCGACTATTGCCGGCTCGATGAGGTTGCATCGATTGCGTGGGCAGCCAATCTCGCTGCGCTCGAAATCCATGCGCCGATGGCGCGCTGCGACGACATCGAGTCGCCGACGATGCTCGTGTACGACTTGGATCCGGGCCAAAACACGGGCATGCAAGAATGCTGCCAGGTGGCGGAGTTGCTTCGCGACGTTCTCGATGCTGCTGGGTTGCAAGCGTGGCCGAAAACCTCGGGCTCGAAGGGTCTCCAGCTCTATGCGCCATTGAACACTCCGCATAGCCACGCCCATGTCAGCGCTTTTGCCAAGGCAACCGGCCAACTGCTCGAACGGGATCGGCCAAAACAAATCACCACCACGATGGGATCGCAGAATCGCGTCGGCAAGGTGCTGATCGACTGGAGCCAGAACAGCAGGCACAAAACAACTATTGCTCCGTACTCGTTGCGGGCGCGGCCTCAGCCGACGGTTTCGACACCGGTGACCTGGCACGAGGTCGGAACTGCCGCGGCTGGCGAGCCTTTGAGTTTTGTGGCCACCGAGGTCTTAGATCGCGTCGACGAACTGGGCGACCTGTTTGCTCAGACGGTTTCGCTTGAGCAACAGCTGCCCGGGGCAGGCGGGGACTAGCAATTTCATCTGGCGGTTGGAAACGCCGGTCATGGCGGGGGTGGAGGACACAACGGGGCCTGGTGGTGCCGATGGAATTATTGACGGGTTAGGGTTTCGGCATGTCATCTGCACCAGCTATCCGCCTCGCACGCAAGGCACCCGCCTCCGCTGGGGTCCTTGGAGTCCCACTCACGACCGAACAGGTCGAGACTGAAGACGGCGGGTCGCTGCCATGGAAACAGATCGCGGCTCAAGGGTTCACGGGCAAGCTCGGCGAGACCGCAATGATCACGGTCAACGATTCCGTGCGTTGCCTTGTCGGTATGGGCGCTGGCGATGCGGTAGATAGCCATGCTTGGCGCCGGGTCGGCGTGACCTTCGCACGCTCAGCTAGCCGGGTCAAGGCTGCCTCGATTGCGGTCACCGGTGTCACCGATATCGAGGCACTGGCCGAAGGGATTGCGCTTGGCTCCTACAGCTACGACGAGCTCAAAAGCGAGCCAACTAAGAGCACGCTCAAGACGGTGACCCTTGCTGGCACAACCAGCAAGAAGGCCGAGGCGGCGGTGGCTGCTGGTTTGGCCGTCGCCGAAGCGGTGAATTTTGCCCGCGACTTGGTCAACGAGCCGGGTGGCACGCTTACCCCTGAACGGTTCGCAAACGAGGCCAAGCGAGTGGCCCGCCAACCGGGACTCTCGATCAAGGTGCTCGGCCTTGCAGAGATCAAGAAAGCCAAGCTCGGCGGTTTGCTCGGTGTTAATCGTGGCAGTGATTTGCCGCCTCGACTGGTTGAGATGACCTACAAGTCGGCCAAGCGCGGTGCACCAACGATTGCGCTGGTTGGCAAAGGAATTACCTTCGACGCTGGCGGTCTTTCCATCAAGACTTCTGCCGGTATGGCCACCATGAAGTGCGACATGGGGGGCGGCGGCGCAGTCATTGCTGCCATGTCGGCACTACCCGCGCTGGCTCCAGAGGTGAATGTCAGGGCCTGGGTTCCCATGACCGACAACATGCTCGGAGGCGACGCTACTCGCATGGGCGATGTTCTCAAGATCCGCAACGGCAAGACGGTGGAAATTCTGAACACCGATGCCGAAGGGCGCTTGGTGTTGGCCGATGGTCTCTCGCTTGCCAGCGAAGCGAAGCCCGACGCCATCATCGACCTGGCCACGCTTACGGGGGCAGCTATGGTCAGCCTGGGCAAGGACTACTCGGCCCTCATGGCAAACAACGACGATTTCGCTTCCCAAGTCGAAGCTGCTGCCGACAACGCCGATGAGCTGACCTGGCGCTTGCCGCTGCCAGCGCGCTATCGCAAGCTGCTCGACTCGCCGATCGCCGACATGAAGAACATCGGCGGCCCCTATGGCGGTTCGATCACCGCAGCGCTCTTCCTGCAGGAATACGTTGCCGACGGCATCCCCTGGGCCCACCTCGATATTGCCGGGCCAGCGTTTGCAGATTCGGTGCAAGAGACCGGCCCCAAGGGCGGCACCGGCTACGGCGTGCGCACACTGCTCTCCCTGATCGGCAACTTCACGAAGCCCGAGGCGAAGTAATCCCAAAGCGTAATCCCAGAGCGGAGGGTGCCTGCGTCGGCGAGGCAAGGGCTTCCCAATCCTCGGGCGCCGACGCAGGCAAATCTTGGGGACCCTGTCAGTGGGGTCCCGGAGTGGGCTCAGACGATCTCACATGGGGAGTTGATCGGGATCGGTCTGAGCCCACTGGACTGCATGCCACGCAATGCTGGGGTGAAAGTGCCAGCGATGGAGCTGTTTCTCGGTTTCGTGGGTTGACTCGCCCATGGCGAGCAGGGTTCTTGCCAGGTGGGTTGCCCGCACAAGTTCGGTGCGGCGTTCGGCTCCATCGTCTTCGGGCGGAATCGTCCAGGTGTGGTGCAAAACTTGGAGTCGTTCGCTCAGCCGCTGCACTTGTCGATGACTCAGGGGTGGGATTCGACGCCGCACAAGAAGCACGTGGCCGTCGATCTGGATCAGGTTGAACTTGTTGCAGCGGTCAAGAGTGCGGCTGAAGGCCCCGGAGCGGTCCAACCTCGCGCTCAGGCCGATTTCGCGGCTCAACGTTGTGCAGTCAATCTCAAAGCCAGCGGGTGCGGCGTCAAACTCATCGGAGAGCCGTCGGAGAAGCAACGTGGTGCTCGGACCAATGATGGGCAACCAAAAGGTCTCGACATAAGCCGAACGAGGATCGTGGCCTTGGTCGTCGCGTTCGGGGTCAACCCACGGCAGTACTCCAAGGCGTTCGGGCACCGGAGGCTTTGGGAGATCAGAACTTCGTGACCCGGCCGGATTGGGCTTGGAGCCGCTGTCGCCCTCGCCCTGCACTGCATCTGCTTGTGCTGGTGCTGGTGCTGCGCTGGTTTGGGTGATGGGGCGATGGGCGGGTGTGGTGGTGGGCCGAGAGGAGACAAGTGACATGGGCTGGTCCGATCCAAGAAGAGTGATGTTCAGTGGGGCGGGAAGCCGTGTAGGTATCTTTCATTGCTTTTCAATATATGTCAAGCAGAAGTTTTATCGAGATGTAAAGTTGGGCATAGCAAGCCACCGCGCAATAGGGTCCCAACGTGGATAACAGCGCAGATGGCGACCAGGTAGACCAAGCGGTGCTGGCCGCCCGGGACCTCATCGATCAAGCGGCTCAAGTCGCGGTCCTCACGGGCGCCGGGATCTCGACCGACTCCGGAATCCCTGACTTTCGCGGACCGCAAGGGGTGTGGACCAAAAACCCCGGGGCCGAGAAGAAGTCGCACATCGACACCTACATCAATGACCCGGAGCATCGCAAAGCGAACTGGCAGCGCCTGGCCAAGAAGCAGATCTGGGCCGAGGTCGATCCAAACCGTGGCCATCGCTCGCTGTTGGCGCTCGAGTACCGACACAAGCTGCACACCCTCGTCACTCAAAACGTCGATGGACTCCATCAGGTCGCTGGGTCCAACCCGGATCAGGTCGTCGAAGTCCACGGCACCACCCGGCGCGTCAAGTGTCTTGATTGCGGCGATGGCGCTCCAATGCAAAAGGCGCTTGACCGAGTGCTTGCTGGTGAAAGCGATCCGGCGTGCAAAACCTGTGGCGGCATACTCAAGTCGGCAACGATTTCCTTTGGTCAATCGCTCGAAGTTGATGCACTCGAGCGAGCTCAAGTTGCGGCCCAAGAGTGCGACTTGCTGCTCTGTATTGGCACGAGTCTGGGTGTATTTCCAGTGGCCAATATGGTGCCGATCGCCAAGAACTTTGGTGCTCCCATCGTGATCGTGAATGCCGAGCCAACCGGATTCGACGATTTGGCGTCGGTGATCGTGCGGGGATCGATCAGCCATGTGCTGCCGGTCATGTTGCGGGCCCCAGCTGTTCCGCCGCACGAACACGCCTGACATTGCGGCCCTCGGTCGATACGGTTAGGCCATGGCAACGTTCCGCGAACTGCTCAAGTCGACCAAGGCCGAGATCGTCGAAGTGGACACCGCACGGGGCAATGAACTCGTGGACAGCGGCGCGGTGTTGCTCGATGTGCGTGAGCCAGATGAACACGACCAAGGGGCCGTTCCGGGGTCCGTCCATATCGCTCGGGGTCAACTCGAATCCAACGTAGAGGCTCGGATTGGCGACAAGAACGCTCCCATCGTGGTCATGTGTGCCGGTGGCGTTCGTTCTGCATTTGCGGCCAAGACGATGGCGGAACTCGGCTACACCAGTGTTGTCTCCATGGACGGCGGGTTCAACAAGTGGAAAGACGAAGGCCGCGACTGGAGTATCCCGGTCACGCTGACGCCTGAGCAGCGCAATCGTTACCAGCGACATCTGATGCTGCCTGAAGTCGGTATCGAGGGCCAGCTCAAGCTGCTCGACGCCAAGGTGCTTTGTCTGGGCGCCGGGGGGCTTGGCTCACCAGCAGCGCTCTATCTGGCAGCGGCTGGTATTGGCACGCTGGGCATTGTCGACATGGATGTCGTCGATGCCTCGAACCTGCAGCGCCAGATCTTGCACAACGTTGACCGCATCGGCGACCGCAAAGTCGACTCTGCCAAGAAGACGCTGACGGCCCTCAACCCCGATATCAACGTGGTGACTCACGATGTGCGCCTCGATGCGGGCAACATGATCGAAATCATCTCGGGCTACGACATCGTGGTCGATGGCACCGACAACTTCCCCGTTCGCTACATGCTCAATGACGCATCGGTGAAACTCGGCATCCCGGTCGTGCACGGTTCGATCTTCCGTTTCGAAGGCCAGATCACCGTGTTCGACCCCCGCAATGGTCCGACCTATCGCGACATGCTCCCCGAGCCACCGCCGCCAGAGCTGGCCCCGAGTTGTGCCGAAGCCGGCGTGCTCGGCGTGTTGCCCGGCATCGTTGGTTCGATCCAAGCACTCGAAGCCATCAAGCTCGTGCTCGGTTACGGCGATACCCTCGCCGGTCGACTGCTGGCCTTTGACGCCGCCGAGATGTCATTCCGCGAGTTCAAGCTCAACGCTGATCCTAAAAATCAGATCACCTACGCCAACCGTGACCAGATCCAAGTCGTCGAACTCGAAGGCCTCTGCACCGGCGTACTGGCGTAATACATGGATCTCTGGGCCCAACTTGCACGGGCGGGGCGCACCGCGGTCGAGGGTGGTCTCGTGGTTGGATCCGGAGGAAACCTGTCGGCTCGCGAGCCCGGCTCCAGCGAATTCATTGTGACCAACCGTGGCGAGTGGCTCGACCGACTCGATTCGCCGAGCTTCTCCACGATGAGTGTCCACGGCGATGATCCGCCCCAGGGGACGACGCCGTCGGTTGAGTGGCGGCTCCACCAGCTCACGTATCGGTCTCGCCCCGATGTCAACGCAATCGTGCATCTTCATCCTCAGCTCGTGGTCTTGCTGGATGCTGCCCAGGTGCCGATTCGCCAGATAACGACCGATCACGTGGTGTACCTGGGCGAGATCGGCTGTGTTGACTATCACCAGCCAGGCTCAGTCGACCTTGCCGCCGATGCGGCTCGAGTCGCCTGCGACCACGATGTCATGGTGCTTCGCCGTCACGGCAGCTCTGCTCTTGGTCATGACGTGGACATGGCATTGCGTCGGGCCTTGAACCTTGGCGAGGCTGCGGTCATGACGTATCAATCCCTTGCACTTGGGTGCGGACCCGAAATCAGGTTCCCGGCAAAAGACCGCAACGAGTTGCGTGGCGCCTGAGCCGACGACAAGCCATTCGTCGGCACAAAATCGGCGTCGTTGCAACGTGAGACAAGAGTCACTTGCAACAACAGCCCCAGGGGTGTGCATAAGCCGCAGAAGCCTCTGCTACTCTGACCGTGCCTGGCGGGTGGAGTAGGTGTTCTCGCGCGAGAACCCATGCAAAAAGTTCAAGACAGAAGTCCCTTTCAGAATCGCCGATCAACGGTGCTTCTGGCGATGCTTGCCGCCATATCGATGCTTGCTTCGAGTGGGCTATCCACGTCGCCCGCTCAAGCCCAAGGCGCAGCCCAGTTCGTGTTCGAAGGAGCCGGGTGGGGCCACGGCGTTGGTATGAGTCAGAACGGGGCCCGCAACGCCGCCGCCAATGGCATGGGTCACGTGGAGATTCTGAACTTTTATTACCCAAACACGGCGGTGGCACCGATCGATACGCTCGACGCGATCCGGGTCCACATCGGCGACGCCGAACGCGTCGAGCTTTCATCGGAAGGCTCGATGGTCTTTGAACGCAGCGGTGTCGCCGTGAATGCGCTGCCCTCTGGGTCCATCACCGTCACTGCGCACGACGGCGGTCTCCAGATCGGCAATGCTTGGACCAGCGGTTCGCCGACCGATCCCGTCTTCGTTTCCTTCCCGCAACCAGTGAAGCTCGCCAACAATGGCCACCGCTACCTGTGGGGTCGACTGCAAATCACCAACAAGAACGGCAAAGTTCGCGTGGTCGAAGTGTTAACCCTCGAAGAATATGTCGCCGGGATCGCTGAAATGCCAGCCGCGTGGCCGCTCGAAGCGCTGAAGGCCCAAGCAATCGCAGCCCGCACCTACGCCCACGAAGTGACGTCGCATCGCCGTAACTCCACGGAGTGGGCTCAGGAATACGACATCAGCGGGTCGACCGTTGACCAGAACTACATCGGCTACGACGCCCAAGACAGCGCATGGGACCAGAAGTGGCTCGCCGCAGTGCAAGCAACGGCTGGCGTGGAGATCATTGACGCCAATGGCCCAGTGCGCGCCTATTACTCGGCGTCCAACGGCGGCTACACCGAGACTGCCGCCTATGTATTTAACAACGATGTTGCCCACACCGTGGCGGGCCCTGACCCCTACGACGAAGGCGGTCACCCTTGGACCGAATGGACGCGCACCTATTCGCAACAGTCCATCAGCCGGTGGCTCAACGCATCGACCGACACTGCGGTCGGAACAGTTACCGCCATTAACGTGTATGAAGGCGCTGGCGCCTCGGCCCGAATCGACAAATCGGTTGTTGAAATCGTTGGCACGAACGGCACCAAGCGAGTGACTGGCAAGCGACTCATGTTGGTCATCAACGCGGGCGTGTTCGGCGAAGGTGGCGGACTGTCGACCCACCTTCCTGGAACCTTCACCACGATCGGCAACGGCGTGAGCGCTGGACCTCCTCGCCCAACGGGCGCCGCGATACCTGCTGCAATTACTCCTGACCCGGTTGCCGAGGTCGTTGATGAGAACGAAGGGTTTACTCCGCCGCCAGGCTGGGAACCCGAGGCCGGTACCGGCGTGGCCCCAGGCGCGCCCGCGAGCGGTGGCGACGACGTCAGCGACGAAGCGCTAGCCGCCGAAGACGATCTTGAGGCTGCAACCGCCGAATCACCAAGCCCAGCCAGCGAGAGCTTCTCTCCACCGCCTGGATGGGTCCCTGAACCGGGAACCGGCGTCGCTCCGGGTGCCGCTCCAACACCGGCCGCCGACAACCCGAGCGCTCCAGCCGCCACCGCCGCCTCGCCGGCAGCGGGCTTCACCCCGCCACCTGGATGGGAGCCCGAACCTGGATCCGGCATAGCCCCAGAA
>Ga0209828_1000876_pt1 | contig 28409 bp, 33 predicted proteins | sample MaitaG_FD_187429 | JGI IMG/M metagenome (GOLD analysis project Ga0209828, IMG submission 187429) | Marine algal microbial communities from Maine, USA - Maine_Asex2 metaG (SPAdes) (version 2) | ecosystem: Host-associated > Algae > Red algae > Unclassified | place: Maine, USA | collected 2015-01-05
ACGTTTGAGGCCGGAGGCCGAGACAGTTGGGTTTGTCCGCTCCTGCGTCGCTCAGCGTTGGCAGGCGGCTGTGTGCTGAACGTTTGAGGCCGGAGGCCGAGACAGTTGGGTTTGTCCGCTCCTGCATTGTTAGGAGCGGGAGACGACGGTCCAGGTGCCGCGGCCGGCGCGAGATGCGACGCCATGCCAATCGCCGGGTAGGGCGCGGGCGACGTCGGTGGCGCTGAGATGAATCGGAGTTTGTTCACCAACGGTGTTCACCCACACCAGCTGGCCGGTCGGGGCCAGAACGCGAGCGGCCTCGTCGGGGAAGAGCAGCATGTTGACGAGCACGAGTACGTCAACGGATCCGGTGGGCAAGGGCAGCGCTGCGGCATCAGTCTGGACCCGAAGGCCGAGGTCGGCTGGCGCCTCCTGCAACATCCCGAGGGCGAGGTCCATGGCCGCTACGCGGGAGAACCGCTGACAAAGCGCTCGAGTGCCAAGGCCCGTCCCTGAGCCCAGCTCGACGACGGTCAGCTCAGATTTCTCGGTTGTCGTGCCGTCGACCAAACCCCGGTCGAGGGCGTCGTCGAGTGCGGCATAACGACCCGGAACATCGTGATCGGCGGTCCAGTCTGATGCCATGCCGTTGAAAAGGTCGGCGACCTTCCGAGACCGCTCTTTGTCCCACGAGTGTTCGAACGCGACCTGCCGAGTCACCTTGCGCATCGGATGCTCGGCTCCGTCGTGCGCCGGGTCCTCAACATCCACAACCGAAGGCAGGTCTTTGATCGACATGACCCGAACCTACTTCGGGCTGCAACTGGTACCGTTTCCACGCGTGATCGATCTCAAGAATCTCCAAGATCCAGCCTTCCGAGACGGAGCGATCCGGAAGGGTGCCTCCGCCGATCTGCTCGATGAACTATCGACCTTGGCAGGGGAGCGCCACTCGCTACAGCTCGAGGTCGAGGACCTCCGCGGGCAAGCAAACGCAGCATCGAAAGAGATCGGCAAAGCCGACCCCGATGAGCGGCCCACCAAGATCGAAGCAGCATCGGTGATCAAGGCCAGCCTCGGCACCAAGGAGACCGAGTTCGCCGAACTCAGCGCGAAGGTCGAAGGGCTCGCGTTGCAGGTGCCGAACCCGGCGCACGAGTCCGTGCCCGATGGGGGCGAAGACGAAGGGGACGTGCTCGTCGAAGTTGGCGAACAGATGGCGGCGCCGCCGATGGACCACGCCGAGTTCGGCGAAGCGATGGGTTGGGTTCACACGGAACGAGCCGCTGCGGTGAGCGGCTCACGTTTTGCTTACATCGCAGGTGAAGCGGTGCTCCTCGAGTTTGCGCTCGTTCAATATGCGCTGAACAAGTTGGTCGGCCGGGGCTTCAACCCGGTCGTTCCCCCCGTGCTCGTACGCGAGCAGATGATGATCGATTCGGGCTTCTTTCCGGCTGATCGCCATCAGGTGTATGCGATGCCCGAGGATGATCTGTACCTCGTCGGTACTGCCGAAGTCCCGCTCGCCGGTTTCCACCGTGGCGAGCGGCTTGACGCCGCCAAGCTTCCGCTTCGGTACTGCGGGTTCTCCTCATGTTTCCGTCGCGAAGCAGGTACGTACGGCAAAGATACTCGCGGCATCTTCCGGGTGCACCAGTTCGACAAGGTCGAGATGTTCATCTGGAGCGATCCGACCTCGTCATGGGACGAACACGAACTGTTGCTCGAGATCGAGCGTGAGATTCTCGACGAACTCGGCCTGTCGTATCGCGTCGTCAACATTGCCGCTGGTGACCTCGGCAACGCCGCGGCGAAGAAGTACGACTGCGAGGTGTGGCTGCCGTCTGAGGGCGCGTACCGAGAAGCCACGTCGTGTTCGAACTACCTCGACTACAGCGGCCGCCGCCTTGGCACCCGCGTCAAGGGCGAAGATGGCACGGCCGTCGTTCATACGCTCAACGGCACCGCCGTAGCGATCGCTCGCATGCTGGTGTTTCTGATGGAGCAGTGCCAGCAGGCCAATGGCAGTTTCGTTGTGCCGGAGGTGTTGCGCCCGTTCTCGGGTCTCGACGTCATCGCGCCAAAGAAGTAACGAGGACGTACCGCCGCCAGCGCCGGTGGCCTCGCTGGCTTATAACTGATTATTGGCTGTCGGCCGTGAGGGCCTTCGCTTCGTACATCGCCCGGTCGGCGGTTGACAACAGTTGTTCGATGGTCGAGCTCCCTGGAGCAGGAACTGCTGCTCCAATGCTGACGGTGAGGTGGATTGCGGTCCCCTCGACAATCAACGGCTCGGCGACGGCCGCCCGTATTCGGGTCGCCGCCCGCTCGGCGTGCTCCATGCTGATTGGTCCCGGCAGGATGACGACGAACTCGTCGCCGCCGAGGCGCACGACGACGTCGGTATCGCGCGAGGCGCCGACGATTCGACACGACACTTCCCGCAGCACTTGATCACCGACGAGGTGACCGTGCTGATCGTTGACTTGTTTGAAGCCATCGAGATCCATGAGGAGCAGCGCGACGTGGCTCGTATCGGGGGCAGCGTTATCGGGAGCGTTGCGGAGTAGGCGTCCGAGCGTGATGATCATTTGGCGTCGGTTCGCGACACCGGTGAGCTCGTCGTGCAGAGTGCGACGCTCAAGCTCAAGACGATTGGCCCGCTCGATCGTGACATCCTCGACATGGGCCAGCGTCATCGGGCGAGAGCCGATGTGCATCTGCCGGAACGAGAGTCGACCCCAAACCGTCCGGCCGCTCGTGTGGCGGAACGGAAGCTCAACGGCTTCGGTCCGTGACGGCGGCCGGGTTGCAATCTCATGCGAGAAATCGATCGCCCACTCGGTCGCCAGAATCTCCGATGGCAATGTTCGCAACAGCGCGAGTTCGCTGTTATAGCCGAGGAAGTCCGCGAAGGCCTCGTTGCAGTCGACGAGCCGCTGGGAGTCATCTCGGATCGCGATGCCGATCGGGGCGGCATGAAACGCGGCGACCAGTTGTTCTTCGGCCTCGAGCCGGGCCCGTAACGTCGGTAGATGGCTCGCAAATGCGGCCAGGCCCGACCGCTCCCACGGGCGCCATTCGCGGTTCGGGCGGGCACCGACGACCAGGGCCCCGCCGCTTGGTTGCGTCGACAGCGGCAGGATCAGGAATTCTCGCTCGATGGCGACATCAGCGATGAGGTCGCTGAACTGCGACAACTCCGATTCGTCGAAGACCTGGGTTTCGCTCGGCGCAGTGCCGATCACATCTTTGGGAACCTGTGCGTAGTCGATGATGAAGGAGGGCGATTCTGAGCCCTCGACGTTGTCGGCGAGCCACCGTTGACTTAGCGCAACCGTTTCGTCGTGCTGCAGCTCCCAGAGACCGATCGAAACGACATCGAGAAACTCGCCGATGACCCGCAGCGACTCCCCGATTTCTTTGCGTTCCTCGCCTGGCACGATCGACAGCAGTCGCTCGGCTATCGAACGCAGGAGGTCGCTAAATGCCAGCTGCTGCTGCAGTGCCAGTTCCGCGCTGACTCGGGCTCGAAACTGGGCCAGTAGGGCGGCGGCCGTCGCGAACGCTTCGAGCATGAGCTCGTCCCAGACCACGCCAGCTTGAGCGACCAGGCAGAGAAATCCGGTGGGCTCCGTGCCGGCAATGAGGGGGGAGAAGACGGTCTGCGGTTGATCGTGGAGGCCGGTCGGTCGCAGATCTCGCCATTCATCGAGATCCAGATCGTTGGGAATCACCGGCATCCGTTCGAGCTTTGTGGTGCTGATCTGATTGCGGGTGAGCTTCTCGACACTGAGGCGAAGTGGAGGTTGCGGCCCATCGAGGAGCTCGGGCTTGCGGCTCCAGCCGCCGACGAAATGCACTTGGCCGTCACCGCGAACTTCGCGCACAGCCACGACATCAGCCATCACCAGATCGCCGATCCGGGCGAACGCCCATTCAAGGATGCTGCGTTCTGTTTCCGCTGGAGCCTGGGTTAGCTGCGCGGCGATTTCGAGAACCTTGGACGCCACAACTCGGCTGTCTGGACCGCGCTGCACCTCATGCGCGGTCTCAATACTCCAACCCATAGGTATGAATGTCGGCAGAACTTTCGCGTCGCTTAGGAGCTGCGCCGGTAGGGGGAGGAACGAGTCCTGCTGGCAAGGCGACCAAACAAGAGAGCGCGCTATTCGCCGAGGAACGAGGCGAAAAAGGAACTTGTCGTAGTGAGCGCTTGCACCTACCGGCGCGGGTCCTTAGTTAGAGGACGCGTTCAACCGAAAGTCGGCCCAGGCTGCGGGGTTGTTTGAGCCCGAGAGGTTCAGCCAAGCCCGCAGTCGGCGGCATAGGCGTCGCCATGGTTGGGGAGCACCGTGGCGAGCGTCTGATTCGTCAGGTCGCCGGGTGCGCGGCCTTCGACAACTTGGCGGATGTACCAGCTTTGAATCGGATACTGGTTGGCGCCGAAAGCGAAGTCGCCTCGCACGCTCTCGAAGTCGGTCGCGCGGATTGCATCACGCAACGCCGCCGTGTCGGTGTAGTTGCCGCCGGTCCGCTTCAAGGCGCTCAACAGCAGGCGGCCGGTGTCGTAACCCTGCGATGCGAAGTCGGTCGGTTTGCGGCCATACGTCGCAACGAATTCGGACACGAACTCGAGGTTGGCCTCATTGTCGAGATCATTCGACCACTGCGACGAGTTGATGAGGCCGAGCGAGGCTTCACCAACGATGTCGACGATCGTTTCATCGCCATTCGCCGCCGTCGCATAGAGCGGGATCTGCGTGGTCAGACCGGCTTCGGCATATTGGGTCAGAAAGGAGATTCCCATGCCGCCGGGGTAGTAGATGAACAGCGAGTCGGGTTCGGTCGCCGCCATCTCTTTGATCGCCGCCGCGTAGTCGGTTGCGCCAAGCTCGGTGTACGCCTCGCCAGCGATCGTCCCTCGGAACGTGCGTTTGAAGCCAGCCAGCACGTCATATCCGGCCTGATAATCGGGTGCCATCAGGTAGGTCTCGCCGACGGCTTCGGCCGACAGATACGCGCCGATCGCCTCGGCAAAACTCTCGTTCTGGAATGCGACGTTGAAGAAGTTCTCATGGCAGTCGGCGCCAGCGAGGGCGGAGGGTCCTGCGTTCGGGCTCATGTAGATCATGTCGCGCCCAACAACTTCGGGAACGATCGCGAGCGCGATGTTCGAGAAGATCACGCCAGTCATCAGGTCGATGTTCTCTTCTTGGAGCAACTGCTGAGCGGCCTGAAGGCCGAGTGATGGGTCTTGGCCATCGTCAGCGGTGACGAGGTCGATCGGGTAGCTGTTGTCGAGATCGAGCGCCAACTGCAGACCGTCGCGGAGGTCCTCGCCGATGTAAGCGGCACCGCCGGACAACGTGCTGACGAAGCCAACCTTCATCGGCCCGGTGCCATCGTCGTTGACGGCGTCGGCATCGACTGGGCTGGCGTTGCTGTCTGCTGGCTCGTTGGTGTCTGACGGCTCGTTGGTGTCTGACGGCTGGCTCGCGTCGGCACCTTCGAGGCCGCTCGATACGTCGATGGCCACGGCGTCGGCGTCGCTCGAACCGCTGTTGATCACCGCGCCGCCGCCACTGACATCGGTGGCGATCGTGTCGCCGCCACTGCACGACAGTGCGATCAGCGAAAGGAGCACAAGCAAGCCCACCAACACCCGACGAATCGTCATCCAGGTCCTCTCTCAGCGCCACTCCGTTGTGGCCGAATGAACGTCGCCGACCGTATCGGTTGGTCAACGCGGGACGACTTAAGGACCCGCGCCGGTAGGTGCTAGCTAGCGCTCACTACGACAATGTCCTTTTTCGCCTCGTTCCTCGGCGAATAGCGCGCTCTTGTTGGTCGCTTTGCCAGCAGGGCTCGTTCCTCGCCCTACCGGCGCAGCATCCTGTTAGGACCCGCGCCGGTAGGTGCTAGCGCTCACTACGACAAGTCCCTTTTTCGCCTCGTTCCTCGGCGAATAGCGCGCTCTCTTGTTGGTCGCCTTGCCAGCAGGGCTCGTTCCTCGTCCTACCGGCGCAGCTCCTTAGGACCCAGCCAGTAAGCGCTTCGCCGTCGGGTGGGGCCCTTGAGTTCATCCTGGTTCGGAACTTCGTACAGCCTCCTACCGGCTGAACTCCTTAGCTGTTGTCGCCGCCATCTCCTTCGGCAACGATCGCTTCGATTTCAGCCCGCTTGTCGATGTAGCGCTCGATGTATCGGCTGTACGTCTCGACGTCTTGGGCGCCCGGAATCGGGAAGACGCCGCCGATCATGATCGTCGGGACCGCGGTGACCTGATGCTGAATCGCCGAGTTGTGCTCCTCGACGACGACCTGCGAGAGCTGCTCGGACTGGGCAAGGAACGCCTCGGTGAAAGCGACGCGATCGATGTCGCATTCCTCGGCGATCTCGGCGAGGACATCGAGCTCGGAGATCGTGCGGTTGTGGGTGAAGTACGCCTCGAGTAACGCCCGGTGGTAGTGATGCTGCGCGTCTTCGCCGAATTGGGCGCTGATCTTCCAAGCGACCTGGGCTGGGAGACTGCTCGATGGCGGGGTCGCTCCAGACGCCCATGGCGTCGTGAAGTTCGTCGCTGGCTCGGTTTCGGCCGGGCGTTCCCACGAGCGGGTGTAGTGGATGAACTTGTCGAGGCTCGACGTTTTCGGCTCACCGCGCAACAAGAAGCTCTTCCACTGAACATCGATGCGATCGCCAAAGCGTTCTTGCAGCTGGTCGACACGAACTGTGCCGACGTAACACCACGGTCAAAGGAAGTCGGACCACACGGTGACGTCGACCGGTCGGTCGTCGATCATGGTGGGGTCAGTCGTATCAGTCGTATCAGTCGTCATCGTCAGCCTCCGAGCTCAAGTCCGGCCAACGCCGCGGCAAGGCCAGCGAGGACGGTGAACCCAAGATAGACCCCAGCCCTTCGCTTCTGGTCCGCCATGGCAAGCGAGAGCGTTTCCCACGCCACGGTCGAGAATGTGGTCAGGGACCCGAGCGCCGCGACGCCGACCAGCGTGGTTGCCGCCGACCCACCCCATCCACTCGCCGTCAGTAAGCCCAACGCGAAGGATCCAACGGTGTTCACGGCGAACGTGCCGACCGGGAACCAGCTGCCGTTCAGCAGGCGTCCGACGACAACCCGCGCGAGGGTGCCAGCCGCGGCAAGCAACACGAAGCCGCCGATGATGCCGAGCGTGCTCATGGCGTTTGTGGCGGGCCAGCCGGGGTCGATGCTGCAGCGATGCGATGGCCCGCCCATACCGCCACCGCACCGGCGAAGGCGCTGGTGACGAGGTAACCGAGACCCCACGACGTCGCGCCCTCGCGGAGACTGTCGGCGATGTCGACGGCAAAGGCCGAGAAGGTCGTGAGGCTGCCACAGAACCCGCTGCTGAGTGCCAGCAGCTTGCGCCGGCTGCGGGGCGCGGCCGGTAGCTGAAGCAGTCGAGTCGCGGCCCAGCCGAGCACTGCACTGCCGAGCACGTTGGCCACCAGAACTCCCCAGGGCACGACCCCGTTCGGGAGCAGCTCGACTATGCCGGAGCGGGTCGCCGCGCCTGCCACGCCACCGAGAGCGATTGCTGGCAGCACGGAACGATCCACGGCCCGAAGACTATTGCGCCAGCCTCACAGGTGGGCGATGCCAGATGAGCGCGATCTCACCGCCGATTGCTGGTTGACTGTGGCCGTGGATCTTGGTGACCTGCGCAGGCAGTACGAGGGTGATGGCTTGGATCAGGCCGATGTCGACGTCGACCCAATTCGGCAATTCGGTTTGTGGTTCCGTAACGCCCAGGAAGCTAGCTATTGGGAACCAAATGCCATGGTCGTCTCAACGATCGATGACGACGGCATGCCGGCGGCCCGCAACGTGTTGCTGAAGGCGTTCGATGGTCGCGGGTTCGTGTTCTACACCAACTACCAGAGCGACAAGGGTCGCCACCTGATCGCCCGGCCGAGCGTTGCGTTGACCTTTAGCTGGATCGAACTCCGGCGTCAGGTGCGGATTCAGGGCCAAGCTCGCAAGTTGGCGGCGGCCGAGTCAGACGCGTACTTTGCTTCGCGCCCTCGGGGCAGTCAGCTGGGTGCTTGGGCGTCGCCGCAAAGCACCGCCGTCGAAAGTCGCACCGAGCTCGATGACGGTTGGGCCCGGGCCGAAGCTCGGTTCGCTGCTGGTGAAGTGCCGCGACCCCCACATTGGGGCGGGTTCCTCGTCGAACCGTCGTCGGTCGAGTTCTGGCAAGGCCGACCGAATCGACTCCACGATCGCCTTCGTTACACGCGCACCGACGCCGCCCCTGACGCGCCGCCCGCGGCGCGGTGGTCGATCACTCGGCTGGCCCCTTGAGCCCCTTCGCGTCGCGACGAGGAAGCGTTACCCATGCGAATGGACTTCGTCCTGCCCACTCAGTGGCACCACTCTATTTTGATAGGTATATTAGAACATGCCAATTACAGTGGAATAGTCATAAAGTACTTATAAAGTGACGGGCATGGTCGTTGCCGTTGTTCTCTTAGCCCACGTTGTTGGCGTGATGGCGGCCGTCATCGTCGGCCGTTGGTCGATGCGGGCTGCATTGCTGGCGGCAATGGTGGCACCAGCGGTCACCACCGTGTGGGCGGCGGTTACTTTGTGGCGCGATGCCGATGCAGTAATCGCCGAGATGATGTGGGTCCGTGGCCTCGATGTCGGGTTTCGATTTCGCACCGACGATTTCGCATTGCTCATGGTGATGCTCGTCGCGGGCATCGGCACCGCGGTCTTCGTCTATTCGATTGGCTACTTCGGTCGTGGTGCGAGCGGAGGGTCGCGATTTCCGGCGACCCTGCTCGCGTTCTCGGCGTCGATGTTGGGACTCGTCCTGGCTGACTCGGTATGGACGCTGTTCATTTTCTGGGAGTTCACGACCGTGACGTCGTTCCTGCTCGTGGGCGACAAACACCTTGACCCCGCCGTGCGCACAGCTGCACGGCGGGCGCTGCTGATAACCGGGGCTGGCGGGTTGGCTTTGCTCGCTGGCCTCCTCGTGTTGGCAGACGCTGCGGGGACATCAACGCTCACCGGACTCGAGCCGGTCGAGGGAGCGCCGGCGACGATTGCCGCCGTGTTGATCATGATCGCGGCGGCGACCAAGTCGGCACAGGTGCCATTCCACGTTTGGTTGCCGGGCGCCATGGCCGCGCCGACTCCGGTAAGCGCCTACTTGCACTCGGCAACGATGGTGAAAGCGGGCGTGTTAGTGGTCGCAGTGGTCGGGCCAGCCCTAGCCGACGTCGCGGCCTGGAAAGTACTGGGGCTCGGATTCGGTGGCGCCTCGATGCTCTGGGGAGCGGTCGGAGCGCTTCGCCAACGCGACGCCAAACTCATTCTTGCCTGGGGCACGATTTCGCAGCTTGGACTGCTCATCACGGTGCTGTCACTGGGCACCGCGAAGGCGACCTTCGCCGCCATCAGCTTGTTCTTTGCGCATGCCCTCTTTAAGTCTGCGCTCTTTCTTGTGGTTGGCGAGGTGGACATTCGGACGGGCACCCGCGAGGTCGACGATCTCGGCGGACTGGCTCGCTCGATGCCGGTGTCGTTTGCCGCCGCAGTTCTTGCCGGTGCGTCCATGATTGGCGTGCCCCCGCTCGTTGGGTTCATGGCGAAGGAGGCAGCCATTGAGGCGGTGCTCGCACTTTCCGGTATCGAGCGGGCCGTTGCGATCACGACCGTCGTCGGAGGCTCGATCCTCACCGTCGCCTACACCATACGTTTTCTGCTCGGCGTCTTTGGCCCGGGACCCACGACCTCCGTCAGCCCGATGCGCTGGGCGATGACGTTGCCCGCAGTCGTGCTGAGTGCGGCTGGGTTCCTCGCCTACGTTTGGGCCGGAACTGTCAACAGCCTCGTCGTTCCCGCCGCAGCTGAACTGAATCCGGGGGCAACCGCCTATGGGCTCATCCGATGGCCGGGGCTGAAGCCGGCCTTCATCCTGTCGATCATCATCGTCGGCGTTGGTGCCTCGATCGGTCTGGTGTTGAGCCGCCGAGCGATCTCGCTTGCTGCACCGCGTGGGGCTCATGCGGCCGATCGCCTGATCGATGGTGTGCTCGATGTTGCACCAAAGATCACCGCACGGGTGCAGCACGGTTCGCTTCCCGTCTATCTCGCAACCATGGGGGCCGTCGCGAGCCTGGCCACGGTGCCGTTCTTTGTCGAACTGAACATCGACCACATCGTCTGGTGGGACCATCCCCTGCAAGCTGGGCTCGCACTTGCGGTTGTCGTCTCGGCCGCGGCAGGGGCGTTCGTGAACTCTCGACTCGGCGCGGCCCTGAGCCTGGGGGCGGTGGGAATTGGCATCACCGGATTGTTCGTTCTCCACGGGGCGCCCGATCTCGCCCTGACCCAACTTCTGGTCGAGACAATCATCGTCGTCGCATTCGTGACCGGCCTCGGTCACCTTGCGCAGGAGTTTCCAAAGACCAGCCAAACATGGATGCGGGTGCGCATCGCGGTCTCGCTCGGCGGCGGGTGTGCTGTCGTTGCGGCCCTCGTCGCGGCTGCTAGCGCACCAGTTGCTGCGCCGCCGATCGTTGCACTCGCCGCGGCCGCAGCAGATGAAGGCGGCGGGAACAACGTCGTCAACGTCGTTCTCACCGATATCAGGGCCCTCGACACCCTCGGTGAGGTGGTCGTCCTCGCGACGGTCGCCGTTGGAATCCTTGCCCTCGCCCGAACTCGGACCGCGTCGGTGTCGTCATGATTGCGTCGCGTAGTCCGATCATGCAGCTGGGTATCCGGGCCGCAACTCCGCTCGCCATCACACTTGGCATCTACCTGCTCTTCGCCGGTCACAACCGCCCGGGCGGTGGTTTTGCGGCCGGGCTTGTGCTCGGCGCAGTCGTAACTCTGCGGACCGTGGCTGGCATGCAACGGCCCAAGCATGCGTTTGGCCTGTTGGCCGGAGGCATCTTCATCGTCGTTGCCGTTGCCGTCTTACCACTGTTCTGGGGCGACGCGCTCCTTGACCAGAAAGTCATCTCGGCTGAGGTGCCACTCCTTGGCAAGGTCAAAACGGGTTCGGCTCTGCCGTTCGACATCGGGGTCACCGCGATTGTCGTCGGTCTGATTGTTTCACTGCTCGACGGCCTGTCAGCCGAAGCCCTCGACGCCGATCTGTCGTTCGCCGCGGCCGTGGAAGACGCCCGCTCATGAGTGCCGCCCTGCTGCTGGCGATCGGTGCTCTCACTGCAATCGGCCTCTACCTCGTGACGGCTCGGTCCCTGAGCCGCATCATCCTCGGCTTCGCGCTGCTCGGTCACGCGGCGGTGCTTGCGCTGCTGACGGCCGGCGGCCCTCCTGGTACGGCGCCGATCGTGCCAGCAGATGAGGAGATCGCAAACCCGCTACCGCAAGCACTTGCGCTCACCGCGATCGTCATCTCGTTCGGGCTAACGCTGTTCCTCCTCGCTCTTGCCGCCCGGCAACGGACGCTCTCGGGCGATGACTTGGTCGAGGACGATCTTGAGGATCAAAGGATCGCCGCGCTCGGTTCGGAGTCGTCGAAGTGAGCCTCTTGTTAGCCATTCCCGTCATGGCCCCGCTCGTTGGAGCCGCCATCGGCCTCGTGCAGCGGCGGCGGCCGCAGGTGCGCGATGCGAGCACGCTTGTCGGTATCGGCGTCGCCGCCCTTGGCGCCGTGCTGCTGTTCGCCCAGGTTGCGCAGAACGGCACCGAGGTTGGCAGGGTCGGCGGATGGTCGCCGGAGCTCGGCATCGTGCTGGTCGCAGACCTGTTTGCCGTTCTCGTGTTGCCGGTCGCTCTCGTCATCATTTTCATCGTCGAGATCTTTGCGATCGGACAGCGGCGGACCGCCTGGGGAGCGAACCCCGAGTTCGCAGGGCCACTGCTCTGTGTCCTGACCTCAGGTGTCTCCCTTGCGATGCTTACCGGCGATCTCTTTACCCTCTTCGTCGCATTCGAGATGATCCTCGTATCGAGCTACGTCTTGTTGACCCACCAAGGCCAGCAAGCCCAGATTCGTTCTGGCATGACCTATGTCGTCATGAATCTGCTGTCGTCGACGTTCTTCCTCTTCGGTCTCGCCTTCGTCTACGCGGCGACGGGCACGGTGAATATCGCGTTGCTCGCCGAACGCGTCGGTGATCTGCCGACGGGCGTTCGAATTGGTATTGGCACGTGGTTCCTTGTCGTCTTTGGAACCAAGGCGGCCGTCTTCCCGCTCTTTTCGTGGTTGCCCGACTCATACCCGACCGCTCCCACCACGATCACTGCTGTCTTTGCCGGCCTGCTGACGAAGGTCGGCATTTACGCAATGATTCGATTTCACACGCTTACGGGCATGGAAGAACTTGGATCAACAATGTTGGTGATCGCTGGCGTCACGATGGTGGTCGGAGCGATCGGAGCGCTCGCCCAATCCGATATGAAGCGCATTCTCTCCTTCCACATCATTAGTCAGATCGGCTACATGCTGATGGGTCTCGGTTTGTTCTCGGTCGCGGGCACGACCGGTGCGATCTTGTTCTTGGTTCACCACATGCCGGTGAAGACTGTCCTGTTCCTTGTCGGGGGTCTTGTCGAGAATGAACAAGGCACGAGTCGGCTCAAACGTTCGGGTGGTTTGATTCGTCGTCGCCCGTTGATCGCGGTGCTGTTCGCAGTCCCGGCGTTGAGCCTGGCGGGCTTGCCTCCGTTCTCTGGATTCATTGCCAAGTTCGCGGTGATCAGTGCCGGCATCGAGGCCGCATCGCCGGTGATTGTTGCCGTCGCACTCGGCGCTGGTGCGCTCACGTTGTTGTCGATGAGCAAGATCTGGCTCAGCGTGTTCTGGGGTGAAGAGGAACCAACTGAATCCGCCGTCCAGGCTCCCGGCAATCGGGTTACCATGTACGCCGCGACTGGCCTTGCCGTCGTCGGGACGCTCGCAATCTCCGCATATGCGGGCCCCTTGTTCGATCTCAGCGAGCGCGCGGCGACCGAACTGCGGGCCCCGATGCTCTACGTCGAGCAGGTACAGCCATGAAGGGGCTCACGGCTCGTCACGGCGCATCGCTCGGGCTACTGACGATCGCGTGGTGCTCGCTCTGGGGTGACATTTCACTAGCGAACGTCTTGGGCGGCCTCGCCGTCGCGGGCGCATTGCTCGTGTCGGGCGTGGGGACCGCAGGGCAGGGAGCCATTCGTTTCATCCCGCTGCTTCGCCTCGCTGGTCTGGTCTTCGTCGACATGGTGAAATCGACGATCAATGTGGCACAAGAGATCGTGCAGCCGACTGGGCCGTCTGGCGAGTCAATCATCGCCGTCGACGTGCCGACCGAGTGCCGTCACCATGTTCTGCTACTCGGCACTGCGATCACGCTGACGCCAGGTACTGCTGTTGTCGAAGCCGACCCTGACCGTTCGGTGATCTACGTGCATCTGCTCCACGACAAGAGGCGCGCTGCGACCGTTGCCCACGTCCAAGAGCTCGCGGCGCTAGCTGTTGCCGCACTGCCTATCGAAACCAGAGGTGTCGAGTGATGTACGCCGTTGCCATTGTTCTCTTTGGTCTCGCCGGTCTGTGTGGAACCGGTCGGTTACTGATCGGTCCGAGCCTCGCCGACCGGGTTATCGCGCTCGACGTCACGCTGATGTCGCTCATGGGTGCGATCACGGTCGATGCGGCCCGGCGAAACGACACCACATATCTCATCTTGTTGGTGGTGGTCGCAATCGTCGGGTTCACGGCCACCGTGACCGCAAGTCGGTTCCTCGAATACGAGGCCGACCATCCGGCCGAGGAGGCGTGATGGCATTTCTCAGCGGATTGATCACCGTGCTCGGGGCCATCATCGGTTTGATCGCGGGAGTCGGGCTGCTCCGGCTCAAGACGCCGTATGCGCGGTTCCACGCGGGCGGGAAGGCGAGCCCGGTTGCTTTCCTCGTCACGGCCCTGGGTGCAGGTCTCGCGCTTGGCGTAGCGAGTGCCGCCTACCTCGCCATCGCCGCAGCCGCGATGGTGGTGACGCTCCCAGTCGGCGTTCATCTGCTCTTTCGTTCGGTGCATCGAACGACCGAATCGGAGCATCTCCTTCACGATGATCTGCGCACCGCGATGCGCGAGCGCATGGCGAAAGGCGAGTAGGGCCCTAGCTCGCCGCGAGTTTCTGCCACGAGGCGGCAGCATCGACGAGCGCATCGATCAGGGCCTGAACCTGGGGGGCCCGGCCGCCCTCGCCAAAGTCGCTCCAATGCATCGCATCGAGGTGCCAACGTACGTACGGCGGCAACTCGATCTGTACGCCTGCGTTGCGCGGTCGATTCACCGGGTTGTGCGCATGCTGGCCCGCGAGTTTGGTCGGTATCGCGTCGAGGTCGTCGATGACTTCGTACCCCATGAGCGCAAGTCGGAGGTGGCCGGCGACGTGCTCAGCGAGCTCGCGATTCCGACCGCCGAGCAACAACGATCGCTTCAGATGTTTGCGGCCGTACCCGTGGATCGTGATGACAACGTCGACGTGGTCGAGGAAGCTTTGGAGGTGCTCCGACTCGTCCGGGTCGTACTGGATCGACGGCAGGTGTACCAGCGGGTCTTCTTGCTGAAGGACGCCGTAGTACGAGGCCCCGCAGCGAGCTGCGGCCTCGGACGCCACGATGTCGGTGACCTTCTCGAGTTCGCCGCCGTGATAGGCCATGAATCCCAGCGAACTTCGTAGCTCGCAGACCTCGGTGACTCCGGGGGCGGCAAGAAGTTCGGCGAGACTCACGAAGCTCAGACTACCGCGGTCGACGGCTCCGTCTCGTTGCTCAACCGGCGTTGGCTAAGGAGCTGCGCCGGTAGGGCGAGGAACGAGCACTGCTGGCAAGGCGACCAGACAAGAGAGGGCGCTATTCGCCGAGGAAGGAGGCGAAAAAGGAACGTGTCGTAGTGAGCGCTTGCACCTACCCGCGCGGCCCCTAAGCCGTCATCGGGCTGACTTCGGTCGCGGGTGGTCCTTGGAACCGCCGGCGCACACGCAGCATCACGATGCCACCGACGAGGATCGTGAACAACAACTCGCCGAGCGTCTCCCAACGCAGGGGATTGGTGAACCAGTTGCCGGCTCGCTCGGGGATCGAGATGACGGTGTTGATCACACCACGAATGATGAGATCAAACGGTTGGTCGACATTCTGAATGCGGCTGCTGAAGACCTCGAGGGCGAACCAGAGCAAACCGACCAAACCAGTTGCCGCCAGCCACCGATCGCGTTCCATTGCCGAGTGAAGACCCCAGAGCAGAATGGCGGCGAGGATGAGGCCGATCGCTATGGCGATCCGTACGCCGCCGACGGTCGCGACCCAGTTGGTGATGGTTGAGCCGAGCTTGTTCGACTCGTCGACGAGGATATTCGTCGTCAGGTTGCCGCGTGAGATCTGAATCTCCCACCAGCCATAGAAGATCAGGAACACACCGGCAATCGTCAAGAAGATGCCGGACACCTTGTTGACGTAGGGCAGGGCCTTGCGGAAGAAGGTGGCGACCTCGTTGCGAGCCATCGACATCGCGAGGGTGAGGACCATGATCACCAGGCCCATGCCCAACGCGTAGGCGAGGAATACCAACGTGCCATCGACAATGCCCTCGCGAGTGAACGAACCGATGACGGTGCCGAAGAAGATCGGCGCCGTGCAGCTCAGCGACACGGCGGCGTAGGAAACACCGAACATGAAGATCGACGGCAGGTCGCGAGTCTTACCGCCTTTCTGAAGGCGGGGGATGTTCAGCTTGGGTTCGAAACCCCGCAGCATCGCTATGCCGAGCGGGATCATCAAGATGCCGAATGCCAGGGTGACGTACGGGATGTACTGCTCGATCGTGCCGGCTTCGAGCACGGTCGACGTCAGCAGGCCGATGAGGCCAAAAAAGAGCACGAACCCGGCGGTGAGGGTGAGGCCGACGACGAGGCCGCGGATGACGTTTGCCGCGGTGCTGTCGCCGTCGTCGTCACCGAGCCCGAGGAAGTAGCTGAGGTAGGCGGGCAACATGGCGAAACCGCATGGGTTGAACGCGGCGACGACACCTTGAGTGAGCGCGAGGCTGATGAGGGCAGCAAGGCTGATTTGGGCAAGCATTACAGCAGCTCCTGAATCGCAGCTTCGAGGTCGGCGGGTAACACGACCCCAAACCTGCTGTCGGCAATGGATCCGTCGGCGTAAACGAACACCGTGGTTGGCATCGCGATGCCGTCGAAGGCGAAGTGAATGCTCTGGTCGGGGTCATTGGCGGCCGGAAATGTCACACCCGTGTCGTTGAGTAGGGCCTCGGCATTGGCCTGTTCGTCGGTCACATTGAAGCCGAGGAAGCCAACCGAATCGCCGTGTTGTTCATAGGCGGCCTGAAAGTCGGGCAGCTCGGCGGCACAAGGAGCACACCAGGAGGCAAAGAAGTTGATAACCAGCGGTTTACCCGAAAAATCATCGAGGGTGCCGGTTCGCCCATCGAAGTAGGTGAAACCGATGTCGGGTGCTGCCGTTCCCAACGTTATTTCGGTTACATCGACTACTCCGGCGGCGGCGCCGGCACCCTCGATTGGCTGGTCGGACAACCCATCATCCGGGCCAACCTCAGTGGAGTCAGAAACGTCAGAGACGCTACTGCTACCCCCACACGCTGCCATCATGAGTAAACCCATAACAAGCAGCGGTGTCATCTTAGAACGAATGAGGCCGAAAAGAACACCGGGCGGGGTCATTCCTTCAATGTTGCACGACCCACCCGCGTTAACCCAGTCGGGTCGGTGGTGCGATTCCGCAGCTTCCATGGGTTCCAAACCCGGTTGGTGGCTCCGGCCATTCCCTCAGATCAGGCGTCACGAACCGATGGGCCGTTCGGCCCATCGCGTCCGTTGAACACCTGAAGTCGGAGCTGGTCTCGGCAACGCTCGCCAAAACGTTGCGTCGCTGAGACCATTGCGTCGGTTGAACACCTGAAGTCGGAGCTGGTCTCGGCAACGCTCGCCAAAACGTTGCGTCGCTGAGACCATTGCGTCGGTTGAACACCTGAAGTCGGAGCCGGTCTCGGCAACGCTCGCCAAAACGTTGCGTCGCTGAGACCGGCTCGCCCGGCTGCCCGCCTACGCCGTTCGCGGATGGGCTGGAGGTGGTCGGGCACTGGGATGGTCGGGATCTCGTCTTCGGGGCGGGCCACCTTTGGCGGCCGACCCCGACGGCGCTTGATCGCGATGACCTTGCCGTTCATAAACAGCTGGCCACCCCACACACCCCATGGCTCCCGTCGTTGAATTGCGCCTTCGAGGCAATCGGCCATCACCGGGCACTCGGCGCAGATGCGCTTTGCGGCGGCGATGTCCTGGAGCTCTTCGCTGAAGAACACATCGGCCGGCGCGGTAGCCATGACCGACTCGTCCGCGCAGAGCGCGTCGGTCTGCCATTGCTGTTCCTTGATGCTCATTTCGGCACTGAGCAATGCGTTCACGGTGTACATGGCACCGTTCCTCTTTCCTGATCTTGTCGGGGGATGCTGCTGCGTTGGTGGTCTGGTCGTGGCCCGTTTGTCGACTGCGGGAATCTGGGGCCGAAAAGCACGAAAGGCCGCCGGAAATTTTCCGGCGACCTGTGGAGTGATTGTGGTGTGACTCGTTTGCTACGAGCACGTCTCCTTAGGTCGCCTGTGGTGGCACTTCTCGCCGCCCGGGTTGGCAATCGGATTCCCGAACGGCGCTACATAGGTCGCAAAACGCGTCCAGGTAGCGGTGGTCAGGGTCGTTGCGTCAACGGCGTTTCCGTTGCGGGCCACGCCATCGAGCATGAGGCCATTGAGCATGCGGCCATCGAGCATGGGCAGGGCGCGCAAGGAAGCTGGTTCAGCTGACACGAGTTCAGCTAACACGAGTTCAGCTAACGCAGTGCCGATCTGCTCACGTTTGGTGGGCGTGCTCAACATAGATGTGGTCTGCATTTTCATCGGTGCGCTCCTTTCGTAGCTCGGCGTGGTGGGTGGCGCGTGCAGGGCAGGCGCCGGGATGAACGAGTACCACTACACCGGGTCAATGGATCAGTGTCAAACGAATTAGCCGATCTTTCTTGACCCGTAACCGAACCTTCACTCTTTGGCGCCGCGCGGGCCACGCTCTGCTTGGCCTGAGGAGCGCGTACTACGTGCCGATGACGGCCAGCCCGATGGACCGAGCCGCTTGGGCCTGTCGAATGTCGAACGTCAGAACCGTGGTTGCTGAGCCGGCTCGCTGCGCGGCGGCGAGGTGGATCGAATCGAGCGATCGGCAGCCGGTCTGTTCGGCGATTCGGGCCGCCGAGCTGCACGTGGTCGCATCGAGATGAACCAAGGCAAACGCGTCGAGGTCTTCGGTGAACAGCCGTTTTGCTTGGACCGCGTCGTCGGGATCCAGAAGCCGGGCGAGGTTGCGACGCACCTCTATCTCGGTCAGGCGGCTGGTGACGAGCACCGAGTCGGTCGCGAGGAGCGATTCGGCCACCTCGGAATCTCGCTCTTCGACATACCGCTTGAGTAGCGCGCTCGAGTCGACGTAGAGCGTCATCCGCGATCGTCGTCGAGCGCGGCCGCGGTTGATGTGGCCGATTTGAACCTGGCGATTGGGGCGAGACCGCGCCGAAGCGGGGCTTCGATCCAACCTTCATCGATGCCTCGCTCGATGGCCGAGTGTGCATCGAGGCCGGTGAGTTGAGCGACCGGCTTGCCGCGATCGGTCACCGTGATCGACTCGCCGCGGGCCGCGGTGGCCACATACTCGGAGAGCTTTGCCTTGAGTTCGCGTATTCCGACATCGATCTGGCTCATGTGACTACATGATAGCCGAACGTGGTCACGCAGGGATTCGGCCGAACGCTTACCCCTGCTGCGGAGTGAAAGTCGTGAGACCGTCGGCGAGGTCACGTTTGAGTTCGCCAGTGTGTTGCAGGTGCATGAGGTGGGCGTACGTTTCGCTCTCGGCCATGTAGCCCCACGAGCGCTCACGGAACAGCGACCGCATGTAGTCGGTCACGGTCGCCTTCTCGCCCGACTCGGCGGCCTCGCGAATCGTGTCGAGCCGTTCCTCGTGATGTTCGAGGATGTCGCCGGCGCGTTCGCCCAAGTCAGTGAACGGGTTGCCATGCGCCGGTAGCACGATACGGGCGTCGAACGCCTTCATTCGTTCCAGCGACGAGAAGAAGTCGGCCAGCGGGTCATCGGTCTCGGTCATGCCGCTGATATGTGGGGTGATCGTCGGCAACACATGATCGCCCGAGAGCATGATCTGCTCGACGGGGTCAAACAGGCACAGGTGGTCGTGAGTGTGGCCGGGCGTGTGAATCGCGATCCACTCGCGTCGGGCGAGCCGAACAACTTCGCCATCGGCGACCCGAAGGTTGGGATTCGGCGTCCGCATCCATTGGCGCTCGGGGCTGTTCCACTTCTGCGTGAGTTCCAACGGCGGCTGGCCCCGTTCGGTGCCCCACGGCGTGATTGGATCGCGGTCCCACGGAGCCACGTCTTCATCGTCATCAGGGTCGTACTCCCGAAACTCGTCGACGTCGCCGTCGGTGAATTTCGAGAAGCTCTCATGCGTCAGGATCTCGGACCCGGCGGCATCACGCAGCCGTTCGCTGCCGCCGAAATGATCGAAGTGCGAGTGGGTCACCACGACGGTGTGCACGTCGGTCGTCTTATACCCGGCCGCGCCGAGTCGTTGCTGTAGCGCGGCCCACGATTCTTCGTTCGGAAGCCCTGGGTCGACGACGGCGACGCCTCGTTCATCCTCGAGGAAATAGCAGTTGACGTGGCCGAGACCAGGGAGGTCGATGGGTAGCTGGGACCGCAAGACGCCGGGTCCGACCTCGGTGATCTCGTCGGTCGCTCGAAGTTTCTCGGAACGCTCGGGCCGCGGAGCTTGGTCGTCGCTCACGACTTCGAACCGGGGACGCTGGGCTGAACAACTGCGCGGGATGTGGGAGAGGGCAACTCGTCGAAGCTTTCTTTGATGTCGGGGGAACCATCGTCGCGCAAGTTCTTCGACCGTCAGGACAGTCGATGCGCGCCGGCAATGTTGGCGACGGTTATGCGTCTGAGCCGGAGGTCCCGTTTGCTGCGGCCGAGCCGGGCTGCAGGAAAACCGAACCGCGATAGAAGCGCAGCTCTTCGAGGCTTTCCTTGATGTCGTCGAGGGCCCGGTGGCCGACATCCTTCTTCGGCGCGAGTTCAAGTTGATCGGGGAACCACCGGCGGGCCAACTCTTTGACCGTCGAGACGTCGATCGATCGGTAGTGAAGGAAGTTCTCGATGTCGGGCAACCAATGCGCCAAGAAGCGCCGGTCGGTGCCGATCGAATTCCCGCAGAGCGGCACAGTGCCTGCTTCAGGAATGTGCTCTTGCAAGAACGCGAGCGTCGCGGCGCCCGCATCTTCGAGCGAGACGGTCGACGCTTCGATCTGCTCGAGTAGGCCGCTTCGACGATGCATGTCGCGCACGTAGTCGTCCATCGACGCCAATGCTTCTGGCGTCGCCGAGATAACGAGCTCGGGCCCCTCGGCCACGAGTTCGAGATTGTCATCGGTGATCAGCGTCGCAATCTCGACGATGACATCATTCGCCGAGTCGAGGCCGGTCATCTCAAGATCCATCCACGCAAGCATCGCTTGGCAGGCTAGTGGTGAAAGGCTCCGCAGGACAGGCCGAGTCTGAAAGGGGTTCAGGTGCCGCCGGCGCCGCAAGGGGCCCAGCCGGTGAGCGCCGACGTCAAGTAGCAGGGGCTCGATGAGGTCTTCCGGTAGGTTCTGGCGAATGTCCGAGCATCAAGAGTTGTCGATGTCCGTCGTCCGCCTCGACCCCGAACTTCCACTCCCCGAATACGCCAAACCGGGCGACGCGGGTATCGACCTGCGAGCGAGCGAATCGGTCACTCTCGCTGCGGGCGGTGGGCGAGCGCTCGTCCCGACGAGCACCGCCGTCGCGATCCCATTCGGCTACGCCGGATTTATTCAGCCGCGGAGCGGACTGGCCTATAAGCATGGCGTGACCGTGCTCAACACGCCCGGCCTGATCGACAGCGGCTATCGAGGCGAACTCAAGGTGCTGCTGGTGAACACCGACCCGACCGACGATTTCGAAGTCGGGCGGGGCGAACGTATTGCGCAGCTCGTGATTCAGGCCGTCGAGCAGGTTCGGTTCGTTGAGGTCACCGAACTTCCGCCATCGTCGCGGGGCGACGGCGGCTTCGGCAGCACTGGCCGCTAGCCCGCCCCATGTCGTTAGCCCGCGCGAACAAGCGAGACGGTGTGGCCCTTGGCATCGAGCTTGGCGCTGTCGACCAGCGGAGAAACAATCTTGTTGAACCGATCGACGCGGGCGGTCGGCACGACGGTTCGCTGACCCGTGGCCCGCATCGTGATGGTGACGGTGCGATCTTCGGTCGTGATCTCGATGTTGAGACGGCCTTTGGCCGGCGTCGGGCCGAGCAGCATGATCGTGGCCTCATCGATCGCGAGGCGCATGTCGTTCACGGCCTTGCGTTTCCAACGCAGGCGCTCACAAAGGCTGCCAGTTGCGACCTGGGCAACATGCCCGTAGGGCGGTTCGGCGCGAAGACTGAGGTTGATGCGATCACGGTCCACTACGTCGAATCTTGCCAGATTCTGTGCCCATCTACTTAGACCATCCCCAATGGTGGTGGCGCGGGCGGCGATGGAGCCACCTCATCAGCGACACGAGCATCGACGAACTGCACGCCTTCGCCCGCGACGCCGACCTTCGGTATCTCTCGTTTGGACGGGATCACTACGACGTGCCCGAGGATCTGTTCGACCGCTGCCAGACGCTGGGCGCCACGTTGGCAGACCCGCGCGACATCGTGCGAATGTTGCGCCATTCGGGTTTGCGCGACGGCCGAGGAAAGAGTTTCAAGAGCTGGCGGTCGACGTCGCCGGCGAGCGTTGCTGCGGCGGCTGGAGACGCAGCATTGGCATCGATCGAAATTCTCGCGGATGCCGTAGGCACTGCGTCGGCCGATGCCGAGTGGCTGACGCGACCTGGTGAGCTTGTGGTCCTGTTCCGGGTTGCATCGGCGCCGCCTGATCTCGCGGCCCGCGTTCCAGCACCGTCGGATCTCGGTGGCATCGAACGCATCGTGGTCACCACGTGGAACGACGAATGGTTCATCGAGGGCGTCATTCCACTCGCCGCGGCACCGGCGCCGTAGGAGTTCAGCCGGTAGGACGCGGCACGAAGTTCCGAACCAGGATGAACTCAAGTACCCACCCGCCGCGCCGCGACTACTGGCTGGGCCCCGTAGTCGAGACATCACTTTCGAACGCGGTACCTCTACGCTGCGCACGTGCCTTTTGCCGGTCGGACCCCTGTCGTCGCTCACAACCTGCCCGCGATTGCGCGGGTGACCGCACTGTCGGCTTTGTTGCTGTCAGCGTTGATGCTGGCTGCATGCGCCGGCGGTGATCGCCCAGAACTGATCGCCGGCGCGAGTGTGCCCGATGCTGACCCGACGGCGCTGCCCACGATCGAACCAACATTGACGCCCGTCGCCGAGCCAACCGCGGAGCCGGTCGCCACTGCGGTGCCAGCCCCGACCGATCCGATCGCGTGTCTGAATCAGCGTCAGCGGGTCGGTCAGCTGATCTGGCCACTCGCGACCGAAGCCGAGCTACCGAACGCCCGCCGTCTCGCCGTGATCTCCGAGGTCGGCGGCATTGGCATGCTCGGCATTCCGGACGCCACGATCAAGGGCGCCATCGCCGACCTGCAGGCGGCAGGTCCACTTGAACTGATCATCGCCTCCGATGAGGAAGGCGGTCTGGTCCAGCGGCTGGCTGGTGTGCTCGACGTGTTGCCCTCGGCCGCGCAGCTCGCCGCCAACCGTTCGCCCGGCGAGGTTCGCACGCTGATGACCGACTATGCGAACGGCATGACCGACCTCGGCATCACGATGGCCTTCGCCCCGGTGGTCGATATCGGTGGCGGTCCGGGTATCGGATCGAGAGCGTTCAGCGATGACCCGGCCGTCGTCACCGAGTACGCCGGTGCGGTCGCCGAGGGGCTCCGGGCCGGTGGAGTGACGCCGGTGTTCAAGCACTTCCCCGGGCATGGGTCGGCATCGGCCGACTCCCACATTTCGCTACCGGTGACGCCGCCGCTGTCCGAGCTACGCCAGAAAGATCTACTGCCGTACGAAACGCTGTTGCCGACGGCCGAAGCGGTCATGGTCGGCCACTTGTCGGTGCCCGGACTCAGCGATGAAACGCCGACATCGCTGTCGCCTAACACGATTGGCCAGCTACTGCGCGGCGAGTTCGCGTACAACGGCTTGGTGATCTCCGACGCCTTGAACATGGGCGCGATCACGAACAACTGGACCGTTCCGCAAGCTGCCGAGCTCTCGATCTCGGCTGGCGCCGACGTCGTGTTGCTCGGCAAGATCGACGAGGTCGAACCGGTCATCGATCACCTCGTCGCGTCGATCGATGCTGGCTTGTTGAATCCGAATCGGGTCGACGAAGCGGCTCGTCGCGTTCTTGCCTTGAAGGACACAACTTCGTTGTGTGTCGGCGCCCAGTAGCGTCGTCTGACACGATGCCGGAACGATTTACAACCGAGTCTCGCGGGCTTGCGGCCGGTCTTGGCGGCCTGGTCGAGGCGGCGATGGAATTGACCGTTGTGCCGAGTTTCACGCGGCTCGGTTATGCCGTCCGATCTCGTTTGGGTGGATGGACGGCACTCGACAGGTACGACCTGACCGATCGAGTCGTGCTGCTGACCGGTGGAACGTCGGGCCTCGGCGCAGCCGCCGCAGTGGCCTTGGCCAAGGCCGGTGCCGCGGTGATCATCACCGGCCGAGATACGGCCCGGACCGAGGCGGCGCGACAACGTCTCAGCGCAGAAACCGGTGTCGACCTTCCTCCGTCGATCGCGGCTGACATGGCTGACCGCGACGCCGTTCAGCGTCTCGCCGACGAAGTGCTTGCCCGGTTCGACCGCCTTGATGTACTCGTCCACAACGCTGGAGCGCTCTCGGCTGATCGATCGGAGAACGCTGACGGGATCGAATCGACCGTCGCCAGCCAGGTCGTTGGGCCGTTCCAGTTGACGACACTTCTCGACGAGCGGCTGCGGGCGACTGCGGCATTGACGGGCCGGCCGTCACGGGTGCTGACGATGACATCGGGCGGCATGTATACCGCCCCCCTCGCAGTCGGTTCGTTGCAGATGTCGATCGACGACTACAAGGGCGCGGTGCAGTACGCCCGTGCCAAACGAGCGCAGGTTGTTCTTGCCGAAATGCATGCGGCGCGACACGGATCGCCGCGCTCGATCGTGTTCCACAGCGTGCACCCCGGGTGGGCGGATACCCCTGGTGTCGCCGGATCGTTGCCGTTGTTCGACAAGGTGCTCGGCCCGGCCCTGCGAACGCCGGCCGAGGGCGCCGACTGTCTCGTGTGGCTGGCCGCCTGCGACGATGAGCCTCTGCACTCGTCGGGATTGTTCTGGCACGATCGCGAACCGCGCGATACCCACCGTCTACCTCAAACGTCAAGATCTGACACCTCGGCGACGCGAGACTCGTTGTGGGAATGGGTCGAGGCCGCGGCGACGTCCGGCAAATAGTTGCGGGTGCCCGTTGCGGCCGGTTAGCCGCCTGACACGGGCGGGAGCAGCGCGACCTCGTCAGTCGCGGCGACGGGGTCGGCTTCGACGGCGGGCTCCCCGTTCACCCACACCCGGCACGTCGGAACGAGCTCGGCGAAGCCGCTGCCGAACTGCTCGGTCGCGTTTGCGATCACCTCGCCGACGGTTGCGCCGGCAATGTCGACAGTCTTGGTGCCCGCGGCCTCGCGGATTGAAGCGAACAATCGAAGGGTGGGCATGACCGCAGCGTAGGCGTTCGCCTTCCTTCGCCACTACGGTCGAACATATGGCATCGCTTCTGCTGATTCGTCACGGACAATCCGAATGGAACGCGCTCGGGCGATGGCAAGGCCAGGCCGATCCACCGTTGACCGAACTTGGCGAACGTCAGGCCAAAGTTGCCGCAACGACGCTCGCGGGCTGGCCACCCGAGAACGCGATCGAACAAGTTGCGTCGTCGACCCTCATCCGTTCTCGCTCAACGGCCGAAACAATTGCCGCTCATCTCGGTCTGCCAGCCCCACTTCTCGAACCGCTCTTGGTCGAGCGTGATGCCGGCGAGTGGAGCGGCCTCACGAAGGTCGAAATCGAAGAGCAGTATCCGGGCTATCTGGCCGCGGGCAAGCGTCCGCCGGGTTACGAGTCGGATCAAGATCTGCTGCCTCGCGTTATCGAGGGACTGAAGGCGGTCGCCGCCGCAACAACGGTCGAGCGAGTGGCGACGGTCGTGCATGGTGGCGTCATCTATGTGCTCGAAGAAGCGTTCGGCCTGCCGTTTGACCGCATCGGCAACCTTGGGGCAGTCGACGTCTCGATCGTCGATGGCGAGATCAAACTTGGTGACCGGGTCGAACTGCTCGGCGACGAGATCGAGGCCACCGTCCCGGATCAGATTTGACCGATCGGATCTGAGCTGAGCAAACCAGTTTGTTCAGCCAGCCCAGTTGGCTTCGGCGCGTCCGAGGTCGGTCGCGGGAGCACCGTCTTCGCGATACTCCGCAAGGATGCCACGCCACGAGTTTTCGGCATCGAGCTGGCCGAGCAGTGCGGTCATGCCCCACACGACTCGATCGAGTAACAGGAACGACGGCGGCATCGTCAGCGAGTTCATGATCGCTGCGTACGGGCCACGGACATCGAGGATGCGGCTCATCGTGTCGGCGGTGAAGTCGCGACTGAACCGAAACGTATCGACGAGGAATGGGCGGTACGGGGCCGTGAGGTAGTGCCACAAATCGTCCAACTCGAAGTGATGATCCGTGGGCAGGAAACCGGCCTCGATCACGCGAGCGATCGTCGCGGTACGGTCCGACGCGAGTAGCGGATCGATGATTGGCCACAGGTTGGCCATCTCGGTCTCGGTGAATCGTTTTACGAGGCCGTAGTCGAGCACGATCAGGGTGCCGTCGGCTGCGATGCGATAATTGCCAGGATGCGGGTCGGCGTGGAACTCATGCACGCGGTAGATGCCCCGCTGCGCGAAGCGGTACACGGCTTCGGCGACATGTTGCCGTTCCCCGTTCGTCGAGCCGGCGACGAAGTCCGACCAACTCGCTCCCTCGGCCCACGTCGATGTCAGCACTCGACCGCTCGACAGTTCGGCGACGACGTCGGGTACGGCGATGAACGGATGGTTTCGATACCGGTCGGCGAACCGCTGCTGGCGATCTGCTTCCAATCGATAGTCGAGCTCTTCGCCGAGTCGATCCCGGAGCTCGGCAACCAGCTCGTCGATATTGAGACCCCGCAGCGCAACAACCGAGATCAGTCGGTGCAGCCACTTCGCGTTCGACAGGTCGCTCTCGATCGCCTCGGCGACACCCGGGTACTGCACCTTCACCGCGACCTCCTGGCCATTGCGGAGGACGGCCCGGTGGACTTGGCCGATCGATGCGGCCGCGATCGGGGTCGGCGACCAGTCGAGAAATAGCGAACGCGGATGGCGGCCAAGCTCGTCTTCGACGACTTGTTCGGCGAGCGATGGAGCCATCGGTTCGACGTCGGCTTGGAGCGATTCGAGCGAGCGTTGGGCCGCAGGCGGGAGACCTTCGAGTTGGTAGGACAGCGCCTGGCCCAGCTTCATCGCCGCGCCCTTCATGTGCCCGAGTTCGGCGGCGACATCTTCGGCGGTCTGAATCTTGAACTGCTCGTCGAGGCGTCGACGTTCCTCGACGGTCGCGCTGCGGCCTTTGAGTTTGGCGGTGGCCCAGGTGCGCGATCGCCGCCCGGTGAGCCGTACGAGTCGCAACGAGCGGGTCAGCTGTCGTTGGCGCGCGCTCGGGGTTGCGCCGGTTCGAGATCCAGTGCGGGGTGGCATGACGGTGTCGTTTGCGCCCGGCGGCCAGCGCGGCTGGTTAGCCGTCGACGTTCTGGCGTGCGCTCTCGAACGTACTAAGGACCGGCCGGCTGCCGATGCTGCCGTCGGCCTTTGCCGCGTCGACGATGGCGTCTACTTTCGCGGGACTTGCGTCGATGTTCGACAGGATCGTCTCGACGTCGTCGAGTTCAGCGGCGACGTCATCGAGCTGCGCAATCGTCGGCATTTCGCCCTCGATCTCCGGCCGTTCCTCAGTCGACACCGGGGGAGCGGCGACGGCTGCCGCGTCATCAGCGTCGTCACCCGAGTTGCCTTTCGCGGCGTCGTCATCCGAGTTGCTATTCGCGGCCGCGTCATCAGCGTCGTCACCCGAGTTGCCTTTCGCGGCGTCGTCATCCGAGTTGCTCTTCGCTGCCGCGTCATCAGCGTCGCTGTCGGCTGCGGCGTCATCGTTGTCGTTGTCGTCAGCTTCGGTTTCGGCAGAAGCATCCGCGTCCTCGTCGGCTTCGCCGTCGGTGGCTGTGGTCCCTGAGTCGTCGGTGCTGGACTCGGTGATGGTGTCGTCGGTGGCTGTGGCTTCTGAGTCGTCGGTGCTGGACTCGGTGATGGTGTCGTCGGTGGCTGTGGTCTCTGAGTCGTCGGTGCTGGACTCGGTGATGGTGTCGTCGGTGGCTGTGGCTTCTGGGTCGTCGGTGCTGGACTCGGTGATGGTGTCGTCGGTGGCTGTGGCTTCTGAGTCGTCGGCGGTCTTACCGGCGGCGTCGTCAGGGTCTTCGTTCGCGCCTTCAGCAGAAGCCGCTTCGTCGTTCGCTTCGTCGGCAGCGTCGTCATCGGGACCGGCCTCGGCATCGGCATCGGACGCGTCAGCTTCGGTCGTCGAGACGGTGGCAGCTGGTGCTGATTCTGGAGCGGCGGGAGCCGACTCGGGGGTGTCGGGACTCATCGAGGTGGGGTCCGGGGTGGACGCGTCGAGATCGGTAGCAGGAAGGTCTGCTGGTTCGTCGGGTTGGTCCGGGGCATCGGTCGGGTCGATCACGGCGGTCACCCTACTGGGGCCGTTTTCTGGTGGGAACTCCAGCGGCTTGCCGAGCCCCGCCCGCTACGCTCGCCTGTGGGCCGCTAGCTCATCGGGTAGAGCAGGAGACTTTTAATCTCAAGGTGCCGGGTTCGAGCCCCGGGCGGCCTACGTTTTCTCGCCTGGCGGCGAGAAATGTCGAGTTTGTTCGCTGGCGCTCGCAAACGTCGCGGGCGCTCGCAAACGTCGCGGGTGAGGGCAAACGTCGCGGGTGAGGGCCTGGCGGCGAGAAAGGTCGAGTTTGTTCGCTGGCGCTCGCAAACGTCGCGGGTGAGGGCCTGGCGGCTTGCGTTGGCATGCGGGTGTAGTTTCGGCGGCCATGGATGTGAGTTCACCGAAGAAGATCATGATCACCGGCGCGGGCACGGGTTTCGGTCGCGGTGCCGCGATCAAACTCGCC
>Ga0209828_1000878_pt1 | contig 28386 bp, 28 predicted proteins | sample MaitaG_FD_187429 | JGI IMG/M metagenome (GOLD analysis project Ga0209828, IMG submission 187429) | Marine algal microbial communities from Maine, USA - Maine_Asex2 metaG (SPAdes) (version 2) | ecosystem: Host-associated > Algae > Red algae > Unclassified | place: Maine, USA | collected 2015-01-05
GAGTAGCCGGGCGTTTTGATCGCCGGACGATGATCGCCGCGGTACCCGTCGCAATCGAGGCGAACACCAAGAGTCCGCCGCCGATCGAGGCGTCGCCCGGCGCTTCCGAAGAGACCGTGGACCACAAGCCGATGGTCATAAATATGACGGAGACGGCGGCGAGTACGAGCGCCATGGCGCGCATCGTGGGTGTCCGCGGCTTCCACACACTTATCAGCACCACGGCGCCACCAAGGACGAAAGGCAACGTAAATGCAGCGATGCCAGCGCCTCGAATGGCGTCTGATCCTTCGAGGCTGGTTTCCCCGACGATAATCGCGATCAGCGCATACGAAATGAACCCAGTAATCGGCGTCGAACACATCAGCGCCGATCCAACCTTTCGCAGCGACAGGGAGTTGCGAGTGGGGGTCGGGCCAGCTACTGGAGAAGGTTGCTGAAGCACTACTCCAGCGTAAAGTGGCGGATGGCCTTTCGCCTGACGTAGACACGTCATTCGATTCCGTCTCGGGTATTTCGCCAGCGCCATGTAGTGAAGCGGGCCGACGGGCGGAAAAGACCTCACCAATGGTCAATCGTCGGCCACCGCAAGTGAAGTCGGGTGCTGCGTGTAGCGCCTCCCATGGCTGAACTGGGTGCGCAGATGGCGCCATAGGAGCTCTCGACGTCGGCGAGCAGCGCCGCCGGGGCTCGTCGCCTGAAACGAGCTTGTCGTGCGCATCTTCCATCAGTGAGCGGCGGGGCTGCGCCTCACTGGGAGCGTTTGCTGGGGACATCGGGCGCTGCGGTGTTGGTGTGAACAACCCGTTGAGGGAACGGGATCTCGATTCCGTGCTCGCGAAATGCCGCTGTTATCGACCGTGCTACCTCGTCGCGCACGGCCCAATGATCTGCGATTCTGGGCCTGTGCCAGAAATGGACTGATATCTCGATACTTGACTCACCGAATTTGGACACGAGTGCTTGCGGCGCAGGCGATTCATGCACTCCTGGGATTGAAGTGGCTGCTGCGACGGCAACGGCTGCGGCCAGGTCAAGGTCGGTGTGGTACGCAACTCCGACGTCAATAGTGGTGCGGCGGCGACCGTTCTGGGTGTGGTTCACAATCGCGTTCTTGAGGACCTCGGCGCTAGGCAACCGCACTGTTTCTCCTGCCGGGGTGAGCAGGACGACGGAGCGGGCGTCGACTTCGAGAACTCGTCCCTCATTGTCGACAGAGATGATTTCATCGCCAGCCTTGAACGGCCTTCGTAGCTGCAGCAGGATGCTGGCCACGAAGTTCGCCAAGAGGTCTTGCAGCGCGAGCGCAAGTGCGACGCCGACGAGACCGAGAGCACCGAGAACTGGGGCTACGGCGATGCCTAAGGTGTCGAGCGAGTAGACGAACCCGAACGAGACGACAACGTAGCCAAGCAGCCGGCCAATGAGATCACCGAGGAACGGATCCGCACCAGCTCGCGACGCGACCCGCTTGAGCACGACGCGCAGCAGGCGACCGATCAGCACTGCTCCAACCAGTATCGATCCGGCCACGACATAATCCCATGCGCTAAGACTCGAAGTGCGTATCACTTCCTCCAGGGAATCGAGGTCAGAGCTGGTTTGGAAAGACAGCATGTGACTCGAACCCTACGTTGCCAAGAGCCACAACAGCAGGCAGCGGAGCAGGCACTGTGAATCAGGCACTGTCGATCAGCACTGTGAATCAGGCACTGTCGATCAGTACACCCAGATTTGGGTTACTTCACCGTCGGTTATGGTCAGTTCGAGGGGAGGCGACACGCTCGTGAGCGTGGCTTGTTGCGCCCAGTCGGCGGTGTCAACACGGTCACCGTTGTTGCGAAGTACAACGGCATCGGGACGAACGGTCAGCGTCATCTCGCGAAGTTCGATCAATATTTCGTTGGTCTCTGTAACGATGACGTCATTGGCTATGACGGCGGCAATTCCCCCGGTCTCTGAGACTTGTTGCAGGGTTGGCGCCGTTGTTGTCGTTAGTGCTCGCGGCACCCAGCCGGTCGCAGTTCCAGCGCTGATTTCAGCCCACTGTCCGTCGCCGACCTGAGCAGTTTGTCCGGTCGCAGTCACATTGGTTGTCGACTCACCGACGCTGCCAACGGACGGTTGGTCGTATCCGGGTTCTGAACGAAGAAGAAGGCGAGCGTTGTCGCCGGGTAGTGACACGATACCAACCCGCGTCTCGCCGCCTGCTTCGATGTACACCGTTTCGACGCGAGATGTGATGGGCGAGAGGAAGGTCGAGGAGACCCATCCGACCCCAGCGTTGAAGCTGACTTCTTTCCATTCGGTATCACCAATGAGTGCTCGTCGACCCGTTGATTGCACTGCGGTGGCGTTGTTTGCGAGCGAGCCGATCCGGCTCGATGCGACGCCCGGGTTGGCTCGCACCGACAGTGACGAACCTCGGTCGATGCCGATTACTTCGAAAAGCTGTGGATCGATTGTTGCCAACTCCTGCACGGCTTGCGGGGTCGGCACGACGGTTGGTTCAACGTCAGCGTCGGTCGGTTCAGGTCCGGGCGAGCTTGTGACATATGCCCCGAAGACCCAACCAGTGCGCTCGTTGAAGGTGATTTCGCGCCACTCATTGCCGTTGACGGTGCTAACCCGGCCGGTTGTCTGAACGTTCGTCGCTGACACCGCCAGCGTGCCGAGTAGAGGATTGGTGGCACCTGGTCGTTCACGAACGTTGAGCGCTGTGCCTGGCTCCAGACCGGTGACATCGACAAAGCCCGCTGCTGTTCCTGCAAGTTCTACGACGACGGGTGCCGCTGTCGCAATGGCGGCCGCAGTCGCGGCGACCGGTGTCGCAGGAGTCGCAGTTGGTGCGCTAGGTGTTGCCGGTTGAGGCGTCACCGAAACGATAGGCGTGCCAGTGGCGGGCGCGGTGAGCGTCAATGACCCATTAGCGACCTCCGGTGTGCTTGGCACGTCGACCGATGCGACCGGCGATGGTGTCGCAGCGATGGTCAAAATCTCGGTCGGTGTCTCGGACGAGCGGGTGAATACGAAGACGAGGAGCGGGGCGAGCACGGCCACGAAGCTGACGATGGCGAGTGCTGCCAGAAGGATCTGTCGATCGTCGCGACCGCTGTCGGTGTGATTTGGCTGATAGTCGCTCATGGCGCTTCTACTTTCATGTCGGTTGATCGGCTGGCTCTTGAGTCCGTCTGGCAGCAAAGTGGCTGGCGCCATGTTGGGTCCGCAATTGGTCTGGCGTCGGAGTTCCCGGGAAAGACCGCGATTCTGTCCGCTCCAGTCTTGTGAGGGGCGGTGGCCTTGTCATGGCCCATGTCAGCCTTCGCGGTGACACGTCCACGTCATTCGCCCGTCGGCCGGGCGATATCGTTGAAATCGCTGGGTGGTGATGTTCGAGTCCCGGAAACGTCGCGCCCGGAGGAACGTCTTTAGGCCTCAGCCTCAACCTCGACAGGTCGAATGATCACAAGCGTTCGTAGCAGCACCATCTCGGTCTGGGCCGGTTGACCGCCGCGTATGCGGATTGATTCCAGGGACGCGAGTACGTCGCGGATCTCGGACATTGTCGCGGCCGGGTCAGTGGATCGAATTGGTAGCCGGTCGATCGATCCGAACTGCTCGATCGGCCCAGCCTTGCGCCACGCCGCCGACGTATCGAACGGAATCGCGTGCTCGGTCCAACGGAGCCAATCCGGATCCGACATCTTCGGAGCCTCCTGGGTCATCAGGTAGAGATTCATGAGCGGTGACATGAGCACGATCGACGCCGGCTTAGGGGCAGCTGCAGTCTTTGCTCCCATGGCTTCTGCATCTAGGTCGCCGCTTGAGACGTGGGCCAGACTCAGGATCATGCACGTCGCCGTTCGAAATCGGATTGCAGATGCAAATGACGACGCGACCTCGAAGAACCAAAAACCATCAGCTGTAGTGTTTGAGCCATCGACAAGTGCGGTGACAACCCCGTCGCTGTTGATGCTCGTCGCATCACCGCGGACCGTCACAACGCCCAGGTTCGCGGTCATCGCCTCGAGGTTGCGTCCAAGTCGCGACCAACCCTCGTCGTCTCGTTGTTCGAGTGCGGTCTTTGTCATCGTTCTGCTCCTGGTCGTTGCTCCCAATGCTCTGGACGTCTCAGCTAATAGCGCCAGCTCGCCGCGAGCATGACGCATCGGAGCTTGTGTGGTGACACATTCGTGTCAGTGACGACGGCTTCGTTGATGGCAATGACATGAATGGGTCATTGGAAGGAGTGGGTTGTGTCATGAATGACGGTGACGGCGCGGTGCACTGTCGTAGCCATGAAGCTGCGTATTGGTCAAAGCGTGTACTCCACCGATGGGGTGTTTGGCGAAGTTGCAGACATCGTGGTCGATCCAACCGGCCACATGGTCACCCACCTGGTGATCGAGCCCTACAGCTCTCACCAGCAGGCCCGTTTGGTGCCGATGTGGCTTGTGAGTGTTTCCGATGGCGCCGTCAAGATTGGACTCGCTGAGTCCTATGTGCGGCAGTTGCAACGAGTTGGCTTCGATGACTTTGTGCCGGTTCGCGGCCCGATCGAACTAGATGGGTCTTGGGACGTCGACGAAACCGATTTAGTTGCGTCACCGTACTGGGACGTTGGCGGCCTCATCGATGCGAACGGCGAGCCGTTTGAGAGCTACGCTCCGGTCCCGAAACAAGAGTGTGAGGTGCGGCGGCGCAGCGACGTTACGACATTGGACCTGCGCGTTGTAGGTCGGGTAGAGGGATTCCTTACTACGGGAGATCAATTGGTCGCGCTGGTGGTGCAAGGGAGCAGACTCCGTCGCCAGCAGTACAAAGTCGTTCCGATGGATCGCGTTGCATCGGTGTTCAACGACGAGGTCGTGCTGAGTATTGATCAAGGCGAGTACGAGGCTTTGGCACCGGCACCTCAGCTTGCCGCGCTGGGCTCGCCGCAGCCATCGGAGCACGATGGTCGCCCGAAGCGGACCGCCGAAGTCTTGATGGGCAGCGCGAGCCGGCTCGCCTCCCGGACCCGACATCGCCACCGTCGTATCGAAGCCGAGAAACAGCTCGACGCTGGCACCGAGTCGTGATGGGCAGCGGCTGGACCGCATAACATCGCCGTTGGTCGAGTGATCGAGTCGTCGTTGCCCGGCGACATCGAGGAGTTTCCATGATTGCTGTGTTGTCCTTGCTGCTTGTGGCTGCGCTGGCTATCACTGCGGCGCGTGTGGCCACGATCGCTCTGGTCGGGACCGGAATGGCGACCGAAGTTGCAAGCTTTCAGGCGCGGTCGGCGCTGATGGGCGTCGGCTACACGACGACCGAGGCTGAAGATGTCATCGACCATCCAGTGCGGCGAAAGATCATTCTGTGGCTGATGGCGTTCGGCAATGCTGGCGGTTCGAGAACAGGAAGAGTCGTTGGTGGACGTTAATGATGAGCCCTGAGGTACTTCTCATTCAGGGGGTCACCTCAGACGCTGGGCCCCTGGAAACGCTCGTCGGCCAAGGCTTGTTCGTTGCCGGGATCTGTCTTGGCGCGTTCGCGCTGACGCGACTGCTTCGACTCTTGATACGACGTTTACTCGAACGATTCGCGCAGCGGAGTCGCCAAGGTGCCAGCGACGCGTGGCTGGCGCGCAGCCCACGCATGGGTGGCGAAACGGACACGCTTGCGCTGCTGCGTCGAGATCAGCGGGTGCGAGCCACCGCGACGATGCTGAGCCGGATCGTGAATGTCGGCGTTTGGTTGCTCGCTCTGTTCATCATGTTGGCAGGGCTTGAAGTTGACGTTGTTTGGGCAGTGAGTTCAGCTGGGTTTCTCGGCGCGGCAATCGCGATCGGTGGTCAGCACTCGGTTCATGACTATGTGAACGGCTTGCACATCCTTCTGGAGGACCGTTTCGGTGAGGGCGACACGATCTCGGTGGGTTCAGCAGAGGAAGAGCGGGTTGGGGTAGTGGAGCGGCTCGGTACGTTCAGCACCAGATTGAAGGGCGACCATGCCACTTGGCATATCGCCAACCGCCATATGGCCGAGGTCCTCAATCTCAGCCAGCACTCGACCAGGATTGATGTCGGCATCACGGTTGCCGGCGAACCGAACTCGGTGGCGGTCCGTCGGGCTCTCGTGCAAGCGCTGGGCGATGTTGCCAAGGACGGGCGTGAAAACGTCACAGTTGTGGTGGACAGGGTCGAAGCCCGCAAGGATCGTTTCGACCCGTCGCAGAACTTCTACCGGATCAAGGGCCGCACCAGCGCGGCCGTTACTACAACGCAACATGAGGAATTGGCGAAAGATCTCGCGAGACGACTTCAAGAATGACTGCGACGCCTGACTCCCGATTGGCAACAGACGCCCAACAAATGAACAGTCCTGCCGTTGAGCCGGTCGGTGAACGAGCGCTGCAAGCCGCGACGTGGCGCTGGACCGATATAACTCGCAACGAGGCTATGACGGTCCCTGATCTCCCGGTTCTAGGTGGCCTCGACCAACTCGCGGTCCGCGATGCGTTCACCGACCACGATCTTCCAAAGCTTGACGACTTCGGAGATCACCTGTTGCTGGTAATCCACGGCTTGCGAGATGACGATATTGCGACTTATGAGGTCGATGTTTTTGTCAGCGATTGCGAGCTCGTAACGATCCATCGCGACGGATCGCCTGGCGTCGACGCAGTCTGGGCCGAAATCGAACGTTCCTCGGCACTTGCTCCTGAGACGACGGGCGAACTCGCCGCCGTGCTCGCTGATGTGCTCACGCGACGGCTACTGGCAGTTGTTGATGCATTCGATCTACGCGCCGACGAACTCGTCGTCCGGGCGCTAGAGGCGGACCCCGACGTGCTGGGCGAGATCACTGCCATCCGTTCTGATATCGCACGGACTCGCCGCGTGATCCAACCGCAACGAGAGACCCTCGACCGTCTCCGCAAACATCGATCGGTCATCTTGAGCGAAGCGGCGACTCGGAGATTCGCCGACGTCTTTGACGTTGCCATCCGCACAATCCAGGGCCTCGATAGTGCGCGAACAGCACTGAGCGAAACGCTCGACGCGTACCGCGGCGCTGAAGCTCGCCGCGCGACCGACGTCAACCGGGTCTTGACGATCTATGCCGCCATCATGTTGCCACTATCACTCGTCGCCGGCTTCTTTGGGATGAACCATCCGAACCTGCCGGGGATCAACTCGGATCGAGGATGGCTCATGGTCGCCGCAGCCATGATCTTGATCACCACGGCATCGCTTGCAGTTTTCGTTTCACTCGGCTGGATTCGACGGCCTGCGAAACGCAGTCCCAGAGCGACTGTGGAACGAGGGCTCATCGAAGCGGCGCGAGCTCCAATCGAAGCTGGCCTCGCGCTCACCGCCGATCCACAGCCCCCCCAACCCAAGCTTGATACGCCCAAACGCGAATGAACCTCTGCAGTCCGGGTGAGATGCGAACGCGATGGCGTCGTCTCCTGGCGCACACGAAGTCTGATTCTCCAACCGTTAGGAACCCCTTTATGAAGCTCGCTGTACTTTCCCGTGCTCCTGATGCTTACAGCACCAGGAGGCTCGTTGCCGCGGCGCAGGAACGCGACCATGACGTTCGCGTGATGAACACGCTTCGATTCGCAGTCGATCTGGCCCATCCCTTGCCGGAGCTTCAATATCGAGGGAAACCAATTGGAGACTTCGACGCAGTCATTCCGCGGATCGGCGCGTCTATCACGTTCTTTGGGGTTTCGGTCGTGCGCCAGTTCGAGCAGATGGGGATCTACACGCCGAGTTCAGCTGAAGGAATTGCGAATTCTCGGGACAAGCTTCGAGCGTTCCAGATCCTGTCGGCCCATGACGTCGCCATGCCAGCGACGATGTATGTGCGGGACCGTGCTGATGTATTGCCGGCGATTGAAGCGGTTGGCGGGGCCCCTGTGGTCATCAAGCTTCTTGAGGGCACGCAAGGCATCGGTGTCATCTTGGCGCCAGACAAGAAGGTTGCCGAGGCGGTGATCGAGACATTGCAGAGCGCCCGTCAGAACGTGTTGATTCAGAAGTTCATCGCTGAAAGCCGCGGCAAGGACATTCGGGCGTTCGTTGTAGGCGATCGTGTTGTTGGAGCTATGCGCCGGTCTGCGGTTGGTGATGAGTTTCGCTCCAACGTGCACCGCGGTGGCAGCACCGAGGTCGTCGAGCTGAGCGAGGACTATGAGAAGGTTGCGGTGCGGGCGGCCCAGATAATGGGGCTGCGTGTTGCTGGTGTCGACATGCTCGAGAGTGACGAGGGTCCACTCGTCATGGAAGTCAACAGTTCCCCCGGTCTTGAGGGGATCGAGGGTGCAACCGGTCTCGATATTGCAGGGTCCATTATCGACTACGTCGCGAACCATGTCGCTTTCCCTGGCCTTGATGTCCGACAGCGCCTCTCGGTGAGCGAAGGCTATGGAGCGGCCGAAGTTACCGTTGCAGTCGACGGTCCATTGGCGAATACCACGATCGACGATTCCGGTCTACGCGATGCCGACATCATTGTGCTCACCCTCACCCGAGACGGCGTCGTCATCCCAAACCCGCGAGGTACCCGCACTCTCGAACCCGAAGACGCGCTGTTGTGTTTTGGCAAGCTCGATTCGTTACGCGACCTCGTCGCTCTGCGTCGCCGTCGTCGTATCCGTCCCAAGATCCAATCGCTGCCGCCAGAGCCCTTGCCGCCGATCCCAGAAACTTCGAGGTCAACATGAGTCCATCGTCGCCGAAAACAACCCGAACGAAGCCCGCTGCCCGGGCGAAGCCGATCTCGGAGACCCCATCGACTCAAAAGAAACGAACCTCGAAACCCGCACCGCGCAAGAAGCCGACTCGTCGACCCACGTTTCAGATCGGCGATCAGGTCGTGGCCGCGGGAAAGCGTGCTCGTATCGAGCTGCCGATCGGGAACCTGATGTCGGGCACGCCGGTCGCGTTGCCACTTGTCGTGTCACACGGGCGAACCGACGGCCCAACCGTGTGGCTCACCGCTGCCGTTCACGGTGACGAAATCGCCGGCGTGGAGATCATTCGCCGGGTGCATGAGAGCCTTGACCCTGCAATCATGGCTGGCACCGTCATCGCGATTCCCGTCGTCAACGTGCACGGCTTCAACAACGGCGATCGCTATCTGCCGGATCGACGCGACCTCAATCGATCGTTCCCCGGCACCCGTCGCGGATCACTTGCTTCGCGTATCGCTTACCTCATCATGAGTGAAGTCGTCGCTCGCAGTGACGTCGGTATCGACTTGCATACCGGGTCAGCACATCGAACCAACCTGCCCCAGATTCGCGCCAATCTCGACGACGCCGAAACGCTGAAGGTCGCCAAGACGTTTGGTGCTCCAGTCGTCGTTCACGCTCAAACCCGCGACGGATCACTGCGCCAAGCAGCAACCGACACCGGATCAACCGTGCTGCTCTACGAAGGAGGCGAAGCCGACCGCTTCGATGAAAACGCCATCTCGATCGGCGCAGCTGGTATCCAACGCGTCTTGAAGCATCAAGGCATCACGGCTGACGGACCATCGAAAGCGGCCCCGGCGCGCATCAGCCGCTCAACGAGCTGGATCCGCGCCACCAGAAGCGGGATCGTTCACATGATTAAGCAGCTCGGCGAGCACGTAACCGCTGGGGAGATCATCGCGTCCATCTATGACCCGTTCGGAAAACAGCTTGGGGCCTTGAAGGCCGGACAGCCTGGGATCATCATCGGCTGCACTCAGCGGCCCCTGGTCAACCGCGGCGACGCTGTCGTCCACATCGCCCAGCTCGACGGTGCCGCGCCGAAGAGGAGACTGGGCTAGGCCTTTGGGACTCCGTTCGGCATTTGGCGAGAACATTTACTGTGATGCGACGCTGTTTGCGTCGAATCCGGGTGGTGCTCCAGCAATGAGTGGGTCAACTCGTGCGACAAGGTCGTGATTCTTGTCGGGATAGTCAAGGCGACTGAGGACGTGCCGCATTGCTTCGAGGCGTCCCCGCTTTTTGTCGTTTGTGCGGACAACGACCCAAGGGGAGGTCTCATTATGAGTGTGCCGGAACATCGCGTCTTTTGCTGCTGTGTATTCATCCCAACGATCTAGTGACGCCAAGTCGATCGGGCTAAGTTTCCACTGACGCATCGGATCAATTCGTCGAATCGCGAATCGCGTTATCTGTTCTAACTGTGTTACCGAAAACCACAACTTTACGAGCGTTATGCCAGCATTGACCAGCATTTCCTCGAAGAGAGGGGCGGCGCGTAGGAACTCTTCAGATTCCGATGGAGTGCAGAACCCCATTACCAATTCGACGACCGCGCGGTTATGCCACGATCGATCGAACAGCACCATCTCACCCGCAGTTGGAAGATGCTGGATGTAGCGTTGAAAGAACCACTGGCCTCGTTCGATGTCGTTAGGTGCCGGCAACGCAACAACCCGAGCGGCGCGCGGATTCAAGTGTTCAACGAACCGTTTGATCGTGCTTCCCTTGCCCGCGGCGTCGCGACCGTCAAACGTTACGACGAGTCGGTTTCCGCTTTGTTGCAACCAAGTCTGGGCCCGCAGCAGTTCTATTTGCAGAAGCCGCTTTTCTGCTTCGTACTCTTGCGCTGTCATTCGCGTGCCGTACGGGTGGCCCTGGCGCCATGTATCGACCGGCGCTCCATCCGGCCCAAGCAGCACCGGGTCATCGAGCTCCTGGAAGGTTCCTGTCACCGACAGGCCGAGCTGATCAACTTGGCTCTCTGTAGACACCCGGAGCCAACTGATCGCCGCTTCGACCGACGTCCAGAGCGGGTTTGCGGTTTCGTCATTGTGCACGCACGATTGGTAGCACATCGTTTCTTAGATGCTCGAACCTTTCGGCGGGCAGCGAACGTGGCGATTGGCGGGGCGGTGGCGGTGCCACTACTCAAAGCGTGTTTCGAGCCCGGACGCTAAGGACGGCGATTGCGGCGGCAATCATCATGGTGCAGCTAGTGAACGCCAGCGCAAGAGAGCCTGGGCCATCGAGCATTAGGCCGCCCAGGAACGGGCCGATGAGGCGGCCGATGGCCATCATTGCCTGAGCGTCACCTGCTCGTTCCGCTGGGTAATTGGAGGCCGCCGCGAGTACATCAAAGACGCCGGGAATGGCCATCCAGTAGAAGAACCCCCAGGCGATAACGCCAGCAAAGAAGAGGGGTGTGCTGAACGCGGTTGCGACTAGGAACGCTGAGCAGGCAGTCAGTGCCATCCACGGGCTCGGTATTGTTCGTCGCCCTCGCCATCCCGCGGATGGGATACTCACAATGGCGTTCAACGTATAGGCGATGGCGGTTGCGCTTGCAGTGAGGCCGAGTTCGTTGGCTGCGATGGTGACACCGAATTGGTAGACGGCTGAGCCTCCCAGGCTGAAGAATGTGAGTGCGATCAGCACGATCCGGGCGGCGGGCAAGGCTTTGTGCCGAGCGGTGCGCTCAACAGAGCCAGCAGAAGCGACGCTGCGTGAGAACAGGAGGGGCACGGCGGACAACGCGGCAATAACAACGAAGAAGACACGTATCCCTTGGCGATCGATAAGCACCGCGATGGCGGGGGTAGCGAGCACGCCGATCATTGGACCGACGAGCGCGACCCGAGACATTGAGGCAGATCGTCCAAAGGCATTCGACCAGGCGAACCATGAGATGATCCCTAGGCCGATGCCTCCGATTGCCCGCACCGTAAGCAGGACACCAAGAGGGGGCAGCATCGCTGAAGCCACGTTGGCGATTGCTGCGATGGCTAGCGCTGAAGTGAGGACCGAACGGGTCGGTTTTAGCCAGCGCCCCGAGCCCCATGACCCGGCGGCGAAGCCAGCGAGTTGAAGCACACCAATCAGCGATGAAGCTGTGAGTCCGACGTCGTAGTATGCGCCGATCGGCGATATCAAGAACGGGGTAGCGATGAAAACGATGGTTGCGTAGCCGAGGGCGACCAGAGTCCCGATCGCCCGTGCTGGTGAAAGGGCGGTTGCCAACCGAATCGGAATCTGCATCGGCGCATGACGCTACCGGTGTGTTCCGAGTACCCGGTGACACGGAACGGTCAACGGTGCGCGCAGTGCGTGTCGTGACGGGGTCGACGGACCACTCGACTTTCACGTCGACGAGGGTGATTTGTTAGAGCCAGCCAACACCGCAAGGCGCTGACCCGCACTCCCAGCTTCGCCGCGTCGGGCCGCTAAACCGGTCCAGCGTCGTGCTGCATCATGCCAAGGTGGGTTTGCTCTGAAGAAACGAGCCGCTTGGGTCGACGTAGAATCTGCCTCGGAGCGCGGCCCGGCCGATAAGCATCTTGAAGCCCATCTGGTCTCTTCCCGTGAGCGTGATGTCGACGTCGAAGGTGCTGGCTCCAATTTGCAGTTGGGTACGAACGACTGGTCGGTAGGAGCCGTGTCCTGATGACGATCTGACGAACCGGTACGCGATGACTGGGTGTCGTTCGACCGCGACAACCTCGTCGTGATCATCGGTCAGGTTCAGATCAAAGGACGCGAATGCTTGACCGTCGGCAGCCTCGTGCAGGTCGAGATTCTCGACATGGATCGCCGAGGTCGTCGCTCCGGTATCGATTTTGACTTTGACGGCGGTTGAAGCAGTGAGCGCTGGCAATAGCGCCCATTCGCGCCATCCGACGAAAGGCACCCGCGGCGAAGGCTCTTGAGGCTGCGAGGGTTTGCGCTCGGGATTGGTCGTCGTCATGTCATGAGCATGGCCACCGACGCCGCATATTCCGCCCGTTATGTGCTGATGTCGACGTTCAGGTGCGGTCGGTTCCCGGTGCTGCAACGAAACGGCTGACCAGCTGTCTGCATGGTGGCTCCTTCATGCCCAAGTGCTCGCCCACTTCTATCGGGCCCAGATGGTGTCTGAGATTCGATCAGAGAACCTCGTCGTCAATGGGCCGAGAACTGCGGTGATCAAGACGTACCCGGCAGCGAGCGCGCCCAGCGCTGCGCCGTCATCCAGGCCTGTGCCGAGGGCGGCAATAACAATCGAGAATTCGCCACGGGCAATCAACACCGTCCCCGCCCGGAGGCGGCCGCGGCGCCCTACCCCTCGACGCCTGCCGGCGAACCATCCGGTCGCGACCTTTGTTGCGGCGGTAACAACTGCCAACGCAAGTGCCCACCCGGCGACGTCGATGAGATCAATCGGGTCGATCTGGAACGAAAAGAAAACAAAGAACGTCGCGGCGAAGAGATCGCGCAACGGGGCGATGAGTTCCATGGCTCGTTCCTCGGTGCGGCCAGACAGGCCAATCCCAACCAAGAACGCGCCGATGGCGCCGGAGACCTCAAATAGTTGAGCAACACCGGCGACCAGAAGCACCAGGCCAAGCACGCCGAGTAGAACCGATTCGTTCGAGCCACTGCCAATGCGGAAACTCAGGTACCCGCCGAAACGGAGCGCAGACAACAGAATGGCGCCGACGACTGCCAAGGCGACCCCGACACTGGTGACGGTCTCAAGCAGCGTTCCACCAACGATCATCGCGGCGACCACAGGCAGATAGATCGCCATGGCGAGATCTTCGAGCACCAGAACATTCAACACGGGCGGCGTTTCTCGGTTACCGACCCGGCCCAGATCGGAAAGAACCTTCGAGATAACACCCGAGGAGGACACCCAGGTGACGCCGGCAAGTAACAACGCAGCCAACGGAGACCAGCCAAGGAGCAGGCCGGCGCAGAAACCCGTCCCAGCGTTCAGGACCATGTCGACGAGGCCCGAAGGCAGTCCTCGCCGAAGACCACTGCGCAGCTCCTCATCGGTGTACTCGAGGCCGAGGGTAAAGAGCAGGAGCAACACGCCGATCTCGGCGGCGAGAGACACGAAGTCCTCGCTCACATCGAGCCGCGCCAGCCCTCCTTCGCCGAAAGCCAACCCGGCGATGAGGTAGAGGGGGACAGCGGTAACGCCGAGCCGGGCCGCGATTCGAGATAGGACGCCCAACCCAAAGACGACGGCGCCGACTTCGAGGAAGGCGATGGCTGTCTCACTGGAACCAGCGGCAATGATCACTCAGTCAGTGCTCAAGGAGCGAACGCAGAGCGAGCAGGCCGTCGTGGGTTCCGACCGCCACAACGACATCGCCTGGTAACAACACGAAACTCGCATCAGGGGCCGGGATCGGCTCTCCATCGCGCATCACGGCAACAATCGACGCTCCCGTCTTGGTCCGAAACTTGCCGGCACCAATGGCCGCTCCCGCGAGGTCAGAGCCAGCTGTCAGCTCAATCCACTCGATGGCAAGGCCTTCGATGTCTTGCCGAACCCCAACCACCGTCTCGGCTACATGGCTGACGCCAAGAATCTCGGCCAACGTCTGCGTATCGGGTTCCGACAGAGTAACGAGTGATGCACAAGCGTCGGGATCATCCGGTTCATAAGTCATGATCTCGCGCCGACCGTCGTGGTGAACAACTACGGCGACGTCAGAGCCATCTCCAGTCGTGAACTCGTGTCGAACACCGACCCCAGGCAACTTCGTTTCGCGAACTACAGACATGCACAAAGTCTACGCGACGTCCAACACCAGCAACTCTCGTGGCACGCGATCAGCAACCAAGACCGCAGTTGCGTGGCAGTGCGTCCAAACTTGCTCGACGCAGGCCTGAGATGCCACCGCGTTGACCGTGCTCTTGCTGCTCAGCTGAGCAGTTCAGCTTTCGCGATTGAGCCAGGCCGATATGGCGGACATCGTCAGTACGCTGATTGCGGGCAGTGATCGCTTGATTGGATCCTTGACCTTCACGTGCATGCCGATGGCGCCCACCATGAGCGTCGCCAGACCAGCTGACGCAGGCCGCACCAGCTTCGGGACTCTATGGCCGACAAGCATGGCTGTTGCCAGGGCGACCTTGGTGGCCCCAACGGCGTACATCGTCTTCTCGGACATTCCGTACTCCGCGAACTCTTCTTTCATGTTCGTGGCATCGCCGCCCCGGTAGCCGGTGTCCTTGTTGAAACGAAAAAACCAGACGGTGAGAATCCAGAGCGCAGCTCCGGTCTGGGCAAGCTTTCCGATAATGACATTCATTGAGAATGTTCCCTTCGAATTGTTCGATCGGGCGGCGATGGGATGCAACCTGCCGTGGCTTTCCTCCGCCCGGGCTCGCCAGTTTAGATGCATCTCGGTGGGCCAGGGCACCTGGCACGAGTCGCGGCCCGCGTTGGCAGACTCCACGCGTGCGCAAATCTTGCTACCGACTTCAAGCTGTGTATCTGCGGTGAACAGCACATCTTTCAAGCGAAATTGGTCGGTGTCATTGCCGGCGAAGAAGTCGTCAAGGCGCCATAGGATCACGACATGGCAGACCTGGACGACATCGGCGAACGCGATGGCTGGCGATGTTGGTTGTGCGACGAGCCGGTCGACCGGTCGATTTCGTCGTCTGACCCGCGCGGTGCCAGCATCGACGCTCGGATCACGGCCGCCAAGGCCAAGAAGATGAAGAAGGCGAAGGCCAAGCCGATCGCGGAACGACTTGTCCACGTTGGCTGCAACACGGGCAAAGGTGGCACCGAGCCGGTCGTGCCGTGGGGCAAAGACCTTTTCCTGATCGACCCCTCGCCGATCATTCCGGCTGCCGAGCGGCTCGAACGCAAGGGTGGGCGCGAGATCTTTGCTCGGTGCCCGACCGAAGAAGATGCCGATGCCACTGCAGCATGGCTCGTCGACCGCATGAGTCGGCTGCACCCCGACCTCGCCGTGTCATCGCGCGTTGACGGCGGCGGCGGGCAGTACATGGTGAGTTTGTACGTCTGACCCCCGAGCCTGCGTCGGTTCGATGGTCTTCTCGCTTCTCGTGGGTCGGCATTTTCGGGCTACGGCCCGCGCTCGAATCACCGTTCGATACGCCACTCGGTCAGCAGCAAGTTTCTTCGTGCAGCAGACGCCCGGTGCTAGCCTCTCTGAGCTTGGCCGATTGGGCTGGGCAAGAAGGAGGGGGATTCGATGAGGCACCTCATCAAGGTTCTTGCAATCTGCTGCGGCTTCGTTTTATTTGCCGCGGCGTGCGGCAGCTCGGGCGATTCGACGGCGTCGGACACGGCGGAAACGTCGTCTGACTCAAGCTCGTCTGACGGCGACGCAGGTGACGCCGCAGCGAACACCGAGCCGATCAAGATCGGCACGCTGACATCGCTCACCGGTCCATTCACCTCGTGGGGCCTACACGTCGAGGCCGGCATGAAAATGGCCGCCGACGACATCAACGCCGCTGGAGGCATCGACGGTCGCATGATCGAGATCATTGTGGCCGACGATCAGTCCGATGCCGAAGAAGCCGTCATCCAATTTGAACGCCTGATCGAGGACGGCGTCGTCGCCGTCGCCGGCACGATTTCAAGCGGCGTCGGCGGTGCAACCACCGCAATCGCCGAAGACGCCAAGGTCCCGCTGTTCTTCAGCAAGGCCGGTTCCGACGGCCTCCTCACGCTCGACAGTCGGTACTCCTTCCGCACGTGTCTGCCCGCCGGGCCGATGCTCGCCGTGCCATGGGCGCAATACGCCAACGACGCTGGCTTCAGCAAGGTCGGCCAAATGATCGCCGACTACGCCTGGGGTCAGTCGTTCAAGATAGCGGCCGAAGGTGTGTTCGGCGAAGCCGGCATTGAGCTGCAGTCCGAGGTCGCCCCGGTTCCCGAGCAGGACTTCACGACCTACCTGCGGGCGCTCGATGACTTTGGTCCCGAGCTCATCCTGGCCACCGGTCATCCGCCCGGAAGTGGACCGATCCTGGCCCAAGCCGCCGACCTCGGCCTCGATGTCAGCGTGGCCGGTCCTGGCTCGTCGATGACCGCCGTGTTGGAGTCGGCAGGCGACACCGCCATTGGTCGTTACGCCGACCACAGCTGCGCCGACTACTTCAGCGACGACTATGCCGAGCTTGCAACGCGCTACGTCGCCGACACCGGCCTCGGCTTCATGGAAGACGACGCCGTCGCCATGTATGCCATGGTCAACGCGGTCGCCGAGGCCGTCGGCGCGGTTGGCGATGATCCGGTCGCGATCGCCGAACAACTTCACAGCCAGAGCTACGACAGCCCTGGCATGGCGTACCCGCTCGAATGGACCGAATGGGGCGAGCTTGCCAAGGCGCAGATGCTCCTCGTCGAAGTTGGCGCAGGACCTGCTCCCGCTGGCCTCAACGAGGCTGGTGACTGGTGGCCGGAGAAGTTGTTCCTCTCCGACCCGCTCACCCCATACACCCCTGGTTCTTGAGCCAGCTGCTTGAACTCGTCGGAGTGGAGAAACACTTCGGCGGTTTGCCTGCGGTCGACGGTGTCGACCTCCGTGTCGACGAGGGCGAGATTGTCGCCCTCGTCGGCCCGAACGGCGCAGGTAAGTCGACGCTGTTGAAAGCGGTCGCCGGTCTGCAACCCGCGACGCGCGGCAGTATTCGTTTCGAGGGCGATGAGATGTCGCGGCTGTCGGCCCATAACGTCCGGAGACGGGGCGTCGCTATGTCGCTGCAACACCCGCGGGTCTTCGAATCGATGACGGTTCGCGACAACGTGTTGGTGGGTGCGATGTTCGGCGCGCCAGAGCGGCCGAGCGAAGCTGAAGCCCAGGCGATGGCCGACGACGCCCTTGCCTTCGTCGGTCTCAGTGCCTCGGCCGATCTGCCCGTCGGCGGGCTCAACCTGCATCAGCAGCGGTTCCTCGAAATGGCTCGTGCGCTTGCCGGGCGCCCGACGTTGCTGCTGCTCGACGAGGTGATGGCCGGCCTCAACGACACCGAGTTGGAGGCGTCGATCGACATGGTGCGGGCGGCTCGCGACGAGCGCGGCGTCACCGTCATTTGGGTCGAACATGTGATGAAGGCCGTCATGAGTTTGGCCGAGCGCGTCGTGGTCTTAAACTTCGGCAAGACGATCGCCGATGGTGTGCCCGCCGACGTCATGCAACATCCCGACGTCGTCATGGCCTACCTCGGAACCGAGATGGCGACCGCCGCCGGTGCTACCGAATGAGCGCCCCGCTGCTCGATGTCGACGGCCTGTGCGCCGGGTACCTGGGCGAAGACGTCGTGCACGACGTGACCCTCACGGTCGGGGCAGGCGAGGCGGTCGGAATCATCGGATCGAACGGCGCAGGCAAGAGCACGATGCTGCGAGCGATCTGCGGTTTGCTCCCGCAGTCGTCAGGTCGAGTCCATTTCGCCGGCACCGACATCACCGCCGCCAAAGCCCACAGCGTCGTGCGAGCTGGCCTGGTCTACGTACCGGCCGAGCGCCACCTGTTCCCGCACATGTCGGTGCAAGAGAACCTGTTCCTCGGCTCGTATCCGAAGCGACCCGACAGTTCGCGGCTCGACATGATTTACAGGACGTTTCCCCGCCTGCAAGAGCGGAGTCGCCAACACGCGGGCACGCTCAGCGGAGGGGAACAGCAGATGCTTGCGGTCGGCCGAGCGCTTATGTCAGCGCCCTCACTGCTCGTGCTCGACGAGCCGACGACTGGACTGTCGCCCTTGTTGGCGCAGGAGGCCTACGCGGCGCTTGCTGATCTCCGCGCCGATGGCCTCACCGTGCTCGTGGCCGAGCAGCAGGTACCGCTCGCGCTCGCGCTGACCGATCGCAGCTATGTCGTCGACCATGGGCGTATCACGCTCAGTGGAACGTCGGCCGAACTCGAAGCCGACCCCGCCGTGCGCCAGGCGTACCTCGGGGTCTAGGGCACCGCGGTAGAGAAGGACACGGGTAGAGGAAGAGGTATGGGAGCAGTTCTGTTCGATGGGCTCGTGCTCGGGCTCCAGTTTGGAATCCTCGGCGTCGGTCTCACGCTGGTCTACGGGCTCGGCGGGGTCGTCAACCTCGCACACGGTCAGATGGCGGTACTCGCCGCGATCGTCACGGCGCGACTGATGGATGGCGGCCTGCCGACGGCGGCCGCGATCGCGATCGGCATCGCCAGCGTCGGCTTGTTGGGCATCGTGCTCGACCGCACGCTGATGCAACCCGTGTATCGAGAGCAGGGCGAACATCGCGTCCTGCTCGGCTTGCTGCTCATGATCGGCGTCGGTTTCATCATCGACGGTGTTCTCGAATGGCGCTATCCAATCGAGGCGCTGAACCTGCGCATCGCCGGTGAACCGTACGAAGTGTTCGGGTTGAAGATCCGGCGAGGCTCGGTTATTGCGTCGGCGGTGTCGATCGGGGTTGGCCTTGTGTTGGTGGGGTTCTTCCGCTTCACCACGTTTGGTCGCGCGACCCGCTCGGTCATCCAAGATGAGGAAGGCGCCCGGTTGTGCGGCATCAACCCGGCGGTTGTGCGCACGGTGATCTTCGGTCTCAGTGGTGTCCTCGCCGGCATTGTCGCGATGACCCAGTCGATGACCAGCCCGGTGGTTTCAACGGCCGGTATCGGCCTTACGATCTTTGCGCTTATCGTCGCCGTGGTCGGCGGCCTCGGCAGCGTGTCGGGGGCATTCCTTGCGGGCATCTTGCTCGGCATCGTCAACGCGCTGAGCGCGTTCTACATCGGCACGTTCGTGAGCACGATCATTCTGCTCACGGTTGCTGCGGCAACGATTCTGCTGCGCCCGCAGGGTCTGCTCGGAACGGGCTGACGTGCTCCGCTCGTACGCCCCGATCGCGGTGGTCGTCGCCATTCTTGCGCTCGTTCCGCTGTGGTACTCCGACTCGCGATCGATGATGGTGGTCGTCACCACCGGCTTGCTCTTCGCCTGTTACACGATCGCCTTCAACCTGATATTCGGTAGCACCGGCCAGCTGTTCTTGTGTGCTGGCGCGTTGGCCGGCATCGGGGGATTCGGTTCGGCGATCCTCAGCGATCGCGTCGGCATCCCCTTTCTGCTCAGCATGCCGCTTGCGGCGCTCATCGCCGGAGTGTTCGGCGCCCTCTTGAGCTGGGTCGCCGTTCGGCGGTCGCTCGACACGATCTTCATCGGCATCGTTACTTTGGCGTTCTCGCTGTCGTACGAGAACCTCCTGCTCGGGCTCCGCGACCTCACCGGCGGCGAAAATGGGTTGCGGGTCGAGGCTGGTTCCGAGACGGTGGTCGGCGGACAGGTCGCGCCGTATTACGTCTTCCTCGGTCTGGTCGCCGCGTACCTGATCATCTATCGGCTGATCCAGAACTCGCATATCGGTTGGGCGTTCAAGGCCCTGCGTGACGACGACGTCGCCGCCGAGCTCGCGGGTATCAACGTGGCCAAGTATCGGGTGCTGGCTGGCTGGATCGGGGCGATGATGCTCGGCCTTGCCGGAGCACTTTTCGCGCACTACCGAGGCTTCATTGGTGACTCGACGTATGCGTTCGGCAACGTCGATGTGCGCGTGCTGGTGATGCTGGCGTTCGGTGGTATCGGGTCGCTGCTCGGTCCGATCCTCGGCGCCACGGTGTTCACCGTGGTCGACGAGCTTCTGGTCGACTACGCGCAGTTGCGCGAGGTCATCTACGGCGTCGTGACCGTCGTGCTGTTCCTGAGCTTTCGCCAGGGTGCGGTGCCCGCCATCGGCAACCTCTTCCGTCGCTTAACTGGACGAGCAAGTTAGGCAACGGTTCGACGCTGCGGCCTGACACTTCAGGGGCCGGTCGCATCCCGACCGACGGTACGAGGGTCTACTTCCAGATTTGACCGGCGACGTCGACGAGGTGGGAGAGCTTGGCCCATTGCTGATCTTCGGTGATCGCGTTTCCTTCGATCGTGCTCGCGAATCCGCACTGCGGGCTCAGGCAGAGTTGTTCCATCGGCACGTAGGCCGCAGCCTCGCTTACTCGACCGGCAAGTTCGTCGTAGGACTCCAGCTCTGGGAACTTGCTCGTCATCAGGCCAAGCACGATGGTCTTACCCTCGGGCACGAAACGAAGCGGGGCGAAGTCTCCCGAGCGTTCGTCGTCGTATTCGAGGAAGTAGGTATCGACGTTCAGCTCGTTGAACAACACCTCGGCCACCGGTTCGTAACCGCCGGCGGCGAAGAAGGTCGAGCGGTAGTTGCCGCGGCACAGGTGGACGCCAACCGTGAGGTCGTTGGGTCGACCGTCGAGGGCCGCGTTGATCAGCTCGGCGTACGCGTGGGGGAGCGCGTCGGGATCGTCACCGCGGTCGACCGCGCCCTGACGCATGCCGGGATCGCAAAGGTAGGCGAGGTTCGTGTCGTCAAGCTGGATGTACCGAGCGCCCGCGGCGTAGAGCGCGTCGATCTCGTCTCGATACACCTGCGCCAGGTCGGCGAAGAAGAGTTCAAGGTCGGGGTACGCATCGATGTCGATGCCGGCCCGGCCGCCGCGGAAGTGGACCATCGTCGGCGACGGGATCGACACCTTCGGCGTGCACGAACAGTTGTCCTGCAAGAAGTTGAAGTCGTCGACCTGGATGTCTGTGGTATGGCGTAGCGGACCGGCGACCGTCAGCTTCGGCGGCGTCATGTGCACGGTGTCGGCCGAGTCCGACGTCGAGGCGATGTTGCCGGTGATCACGACCCCTTCGACCTGCTCGAGGAAGTCGAGGTGGAACCACGCCCGCCGAAACTCACCGTCGGTGATCGCTTGCATGCCGGTTGCTTCGAGCTTCGTGATGGCGTCGGTGATGGCGTCGTCTTCGATGGCCCGCAGGTCGGCGGCACTCAACTCGCCAGCGGCAACCTTGGCCCTCGCCTCATGGATCGCAACGGGGCGCAAAAGACTGCCGACATGATCGGCGCGATACGGCGGGTTCACTTTGTTCGTGCTCATGGCGGGAAGCCTTGCAGGGTTTGGCCGCCACTGCTGCGAGGAGGATCAGCCTTCGGCCGGACTGGCGAATTGGGCCTGCAGCGCGATCTGACAGATCAAGTTGACAACTTCGTCGCTGGCCGTCGGAACGCGTAGTCGATGCCGTAGGCGCTTCGGCTGATCGCGCCCGAGGCCGCGAAGCCATAATGGGCGAACTCGCTCGGCGGCGTCGACCGCGAGCGCATCGGCGTGGGTGTCAACCGACGGGGCGGAAAGCGCAAGTTCCACTGGTCAATGGCCCAATCCAGCGCGTCGAGCCGATCGAACTCGACGCGGCGCACTTCCTTATCGGTTCCACCGACCGCCTCACCACGGTGACCGTGCCTGGGCCCTTCACTCTGAGCCAGCTCGCCCAGAATGACCACTACGCCGACCAGCGTGGGTTAGCGATGGCCTATGCAGCTGCGGTGACGAAGAGCTGAGCGATCTCGAAGCGGCCGGTGTCGATGTGTTGCAGCTCGACGAGCCGTACCTCCAGGCAAACGCAGAGTTGGCCAGGGACTTTGCGGTCGAGGCGATAACCGCCGCGGTCGACGGAACCACGACGACCACACCGTGCACGCGTGTTACGGCTATGCGGCCTTCGTCTCGAATAAGAGCGACGGCTACCCGTTCCTCGACAGATTGCGCGATGAAGTATTCGCCGCGAGATCGGGCTCGGGCGAAGCTGGCTGCGATGGCCGAAGGCGCCGCGCTCGCCCGAGCCGAGCTGTAGCCCGTTCGGTCTAACGGTCGGGTCGACGGCGCCGATCGCGCGGTGTTCGAAACGCAAACCACACGCCGACGGCAACGGCTACAACGACGATCGGCACGATCACCCACGGAGTCCCACCCGCGCTCTGGGCGATGACCCCGCCGGTCGTCAGTGACCTCAAATCCATCGGGTCAGCCTATGCAGAGTGGATGTCGCCGAGGAAGGCACGGGCGAAAACCCCCTCTATCGCGGTACTTGTCGATCGTGTTCCTCGAGCCACCCAACACCGGCGAACGCTGATCCTGGCGCAGACTCCGAGCTGAAAGTCGCCGTCGCTCTAATTCTGACCATATTGGTCGGGTTTAGGTCGAGAGGCGACTACCTTGAGCGGCGTGAAACCAGGAAACACGCCTCTCGTCGAATTCAACGCGATGGCCCCGGCGGGCACCCGGCTCTTTGCAAAGCTCGAGTGGTACAACCCGACCGGCTCGATCAAGGACCGCCCGGCGTGGTTCATGTTCGAAGACGCCAAGAAGCAGGGGCTGCTCCCCGCTGGCAAGCCGTTGATCGAGGCGACGTCGGGCAACACCGGTATCGGGCTCGCCCGCATTGCACTGATCAACGGACACCCGATGACGATCTGCCTGCCCGCGCGCGCATCGAACGAACGCAAGCAGTTGCTGAGGGCCTATGGCGCCAACCTGATCGAGATCGACGGTGGACCAAACGATGCCATCGCCCACGCTCGCCAGCTCGTCGACGATGGCGAAGGGCACATGTGTTATCAGTACGGGAACCCCGCGAATCCTGAAGCGCACGAGTTCGGCACGACGCTCGAAATCGAACGGGACTGGGACCTCGACGAACCACCGACGCACGTCTTCTGCTGTTACGGCACGGGCGGAACGATCACGGGCGTAAGTCGCGGCCTAAAGCGAGCCTGGCCCTCGATCAAGGTCCATTCGGTCGAGGAGTTCATGAGCGACCCGATCAGCGGCATGCGCAGCCAGGAAGACCCGTTTCAGCCGCCGGTCGCCGATCTGTCCTTGGTCGACAATCGCTACCAGGTCTCGAACTCGACCGCGCTTGAAACGGTGACCGAGATCATGCAGCAAGAGGGCCATTTCGTCGGGACGTCGTCTGGCGCCGTGATCAATGCCGCACAACACGAACTATCGAAGAATGGCGGCACTGCGGTGTGTCTGCTGCCCGATGCCGGTTGGAAGTACCTCTCAGGGGCGCCCTGGGAGATCAACGCATAACGCACAACGATGTGACATCTGTCGGAATTCGACCTCCTCGGTCACCGGTACGATGATGCGATCTATTCCGAAGTAGGCAGCGGCGCGGCCGCCGATGAAGGCCACGGCCGTCTAGGGCGTCGAGAGCTCCTCACGCTCATCTCGTCGATCATGGCCATGATGGCGGTGGGCATCGACCTCTTGCTGCCGGCGTTCAACGACATCGAGTCGGCGTACGAGTTGCAGGACGGCTCGGGTCAACTCGGTCAAGTCATCACCGTCTTCTTCTTCGGACTCGCCGTCGCGCAGCTGATCTACGGCCCGCTCGCTGACTCACTCGGCCGAAAGCCGGTGTTGTACCTCAGCGTTCTTATCTACATGGCCGGAGCCGTAATCTCTGCCCTCGCGCCGAGCTTTGGGGTCTTGCTCGTGGGTCGTTTCGTTTGGGGCGTCGGCGCGGCAGGCGCTCGCGTCGTCGCCACGGCGATCATTCGCGACCGCTTTGAGGGCGTCGCTATGGCCAAGGCGATGTCGCAGGTCATGGCCGTGTTCGTCTTGGTGCCCGTCTTCGCTCCCGCGCTTGGCGCCGGGATCATCGCCTTTCTTCCGTGGCGTTCACTCTTCTGGTTCTGCGTCCTCTTTGCGGCGGGAATTGCGGGTTGGAGTTTGCGGCTCAGCGAAACCCTCGACCCCGCGCACCGGCGGCCGCTGAATGTCTCGACGACGATGAGGGGCTACGCGCAGGTGGCCCGCACCCCGGTGACCTTCGGCTACACGATGGCTGCGTTGTTCCTGCAGGGCGTGTTCACCGCGTACCTCGCCGCGAGCGAGTCGATCGTCGATGAAGTCTTCGATATGGGTCCGCAATTCCCATTCGTGTTCGGGGCGGTCGCGATCCTCTTCGGCGTCGGCGCGGTCGTCAACGGGAAGGTCGTCGAACGGCTCGGCATCGACGGCGTCGTCACTCGGGCGTTCGCACTGATCATTCCCTTGTCCTTCCTGCTCATCGTCATCTCGGTTATCGCCGGTGGCGAACCGAGCATCTGGATCTACATGCCGATACTCGGCGTCATCCTTGGGTCGTTCATGTTTCTGATGCCAAACCTTGGTTCAGCGGCGATGGTGCCGGTCGGTGAAATTGCGGGCAGTGCCTCGGCGGCGACGGGCGCATTTCGGACGGCTGGGGGAGCGCTGCTCGCGACTCTCGTCGCCAGCCGGGTCGAAGCATCGACAACCGGTTTTGCGTTCTGGGTTGCCGTCTGCTGTATCGCAGCTGGTGTGTGTGTCATCGGTGTGCGTCGAGGTGAGGCGCAACGTCGTGCCGGCCACGTGGGCGAGTCGACCGCCAGCGTGGCGTTGAGGTCTTAGGGCCGCCTACTGGCTGGCACCTACTACAGCAGCACCGACGCACTTGCGCCGAAGGCAAGGAACACGATCAGCGGTGTAAACCACCGATCGTCAGCTTTGGCAAACCGAGTGTCGCGAATGGTCTTGGTGAAGCCGGCAACCTTGGTGTCGCCGATGGCTCGAAGTGTTAAGACAGCCACGCCGATGATCACCAGCCATGACAGCCAGCCTGGGCCGCGGTCGAACGTGGTCATCGCGATCAGCGTGGCGAAACAGGTGAGCGCGACAGCGACGGCCAGAGTCGCTATCGGCCCGGGCTCGAACGAACGCTTTGCGCCCGGCGGGGTCGGTGGGCTCGCGGCGTCGAGCATCCACATGCCGCCCGCGGCCCAATAGACATGGAGTGCAGCGGCCGCGATGATCGCGACGATCGCCGTAATCGACGCGATCTGCAACCATCCGTCGGTCAGTGAGTCGTTCGCGTGCAACGCCGCGAAGCCAGCCAGCGTCGATATTGGCCACGCGAAGTGGGTTCGTGCCATGACGAAGATCAGGGCCGCGCTGGCCAAAGCCGTCCACCCGATGACGGCGAACTTCGAGAGTCCGAAGGCGATGAAGCCGAGGCCGGCGAGCGCGATCGACAGAAGGTGCCACGCCATACGAAGGATTCGTTCGAGAACCGGTCGGGGTGTACCAGGGGTGGACCACTCGGCGGCAAACAACGGGCCAAGGACGCGTCGTTCGCCGAGGAAGCTATGGCCGGCGGCGAGTGCGATGAGGCATCCGCCGGCGATGAGCTGACCTGTAACCATGGGGGGCTCGCTTCCTGTCGTCTGAGCTAGCACCGTTCCATACGGTGCCGTATGGATACATCGTAACGTACGGAGCCGTATGGTGGCGAGTGTGAGAAAGATGTCACAAGAAGAATGGATCGCCGGAGCGTTTGATGCGTTGCGCGATGGGGGCATCGACGCGCTGCGCGTCGAGCCGTTGGCGAAGCGTCTCGGGGTGACCAAAGGAAGCTTCTACTGGCACTTCGATAATCGCCGCGCCCTTCACATAGCGATGCTCGGTCGATGGGAGCAGCTGAGTACCAGCGCGATCATCGATCAGGTCGACGGGCAGCCGGCAACGCCAGCGGAACAGCTGCGAACCTTGATCCATCAAACCGCAGCGCCCAACCCGGTGTCCGATGGGATCGAAACGTCGATCCGCGCCTGGGCGACAACCGATGACGTTGTCGCGCAGGCAACGCAACGCGTCGATGACCGCCGAGTCGACTACGCCGCTCGACTGCTCCGAGCCGCAGGGTTACCAAAAGCTGTTGCGAGTCGAAGGTCACGGCTCCTGTATCGAATGCTCATTGGCGAGTACACGTGGCGGACCAGCGGCGGGCCGACCATTACCAAACGCGAACTCGATGATGTCGTCGACCTGATGCTTGGTCCGGTCGAGTCACGCTCGTAAAACCGGCGGGGCTGCGAGCGCGCAACGTGGCACCATCGGGAGCATGTACGCCGATGCATCGTTCTCCCTCATTGCCGACAAGTACGTCGCCGCGCTCTTGTCGTCGATGGATGTCGACGCGGAACAGGCTACGAGTATCCAGACGCTCGTGCGGTCCGAAGCCGACCGAGCCGATTCAGGTCTGGCCGTCGCCTACCACATTGGCAATCTCACGGTGATTCGGGCGGACCCCGCGTTGGCCGCCGACATCGCCCCACTCGCCACGCCGACCAAGGCGCTGACCAGCGATCGATTCGAGCAATGGGCGATGGCGCGGAATTGGCGATTCATCGACGGTGGCGACCATCACGTCATCGATCGAGCCGGTCTCCACATGAGGCCGTTGCCATCAGCCGCCCATCTCCGGGAACTCGATCGCGAAGACCTCGGCGATCGGATCCTCGTCGCGGCGCTGCTCGCAGCAAACGATCCCGACGACGTCGACGAGGCCGAGTTCGCGATGGACGATCTCGACCCGTTCATCCTCGGACTCATCGACGCCACCGGCGCGCTGCGAGTGATCGTCTCGGGGCGAGTGTGTGATGACGACAACGACTTTGACGACATCGGGGTTTTGACCGACGAACAGCTCCGCGGTCAAGGCTGGGGGAGCGCCGCCGTGAGTGCATTCTGCGTTGCGAGCTTCAAGCGCGGTCGCCTTCCCCTCTACCGCTGCGCCTGGTCGCGGACGGCCTCGAAAGCACTCGCGATGAGCCTGGGCTTCAAGCTCGTTGGTCAGGTCAGTGCGGTAGGGCCGTAGCGGTGCGCTCGACGGCACCCGCGTCGTACGCTGACGCCGATCGCCTGGAGGATGAAACATGGGTGTTCGATGACTGGTGGCGGTGCACTCGCAAGCTAGCTGGTGCTCACGGCGTGTAGCAGCAGTGACGGAGTAACGGAAGTAGCGGCGGTGATGGCGATAGCGCCGCATCGTCGGCGGCGGTGTGTTCGACACGCCCGAGTCTGGCACCGGCTACGGAGGTGCCCTCGTGTACGCGGTCGCGAAGGAACTCGGCTTCTCCGACGACCAAGTGACGTTCGTGCGAACCGGCTTCGCCTCGGCGCGGCGATCGGCACGACCAGTCTCGATTACCTCGACAACGTCATCGAGCCTGACAATGATGCGCAGGTGTACAACAACAATGCAGCGGCGAAGGCCGCGTTCGATGCCGGCCAGGTCGATGGCGTCGTGTTCGACCTTCCGGCCGCCTACTTCACCCAACCCTCTAGCGCGAAGCGCCTCACGTAGGATGCGCGGATGAAAGCTGACTTGGGAATCGGGGCCCGCGTGCCCGTCATGCAGTCGGGGATGCGCGGCGTTGCCGGCGCAGATCTGGCCGCTGCAGTGTCGAACGCAGGTGGTGTGGGCGTCCTCGCCGTCCTCGGTCTCAAACCCGACGTCGTACGAGACCAGATTCGCGCAGTCCGAGCGCTGACCGACCAGCCGTTCGGCGTCAACATCTGGCTGCACGATGACGTGCGGACCCAGCCCGACGTCGACCTTGTGCCCGCCGACATCATCGGCGCATCTCAGGCCGTGCTCAACGAGTTTCGGGGCCGGTTCGATCTCCCACCGACGACCGAACGCCCGCCCCCACGTCCGGACGTGACCGACGCGGCGCTCGACGTGATGATCGACGAACGCATCCCCGTCTTCTCGGCCGGGCTGGGCCTTCCCGAACCGGAACTCGTCGAGCGATTCCATGCCGTGGGAACGAAGGTCGTGAGCATGGTGGCAACGCTCGACGACGCGATCACGGCTGCCGGCAATGGCGTCGACGCGGTCATTGCGCAGGGCTCCGAGGCCGGCGGTCATCGCAGCTTCGGGTCAAAGGT
>Ga0209828_1000882_pt1 | contig 28344 bp, 31 predicted proteins | sample MaitaG_FD_187429 | JGI IMG/M metagenome (GOLD analysis project Ga0209828, IMG submission 187429) | Marine algal microbial communities from Maine, USA - Maine_Asex2 metaG (SPAdes) (version 2) | ecosystem: Host-associated > Algae > Red algae > Unclassified | place: Maine, USA | collected 2015-01-05
GTCCAGATAGAGCGATAGCCCTGCCAGCGGATGAGGGCCTCGCTGGCGGCGGCTTCATTCGGGGAGCCCGATCTGCTGATCCTCGATGAGCCGACGAATGACCTCGACGCCGATGGTCGCAAGCTTGTGCGCGATCTACTGCGTTCACGTCGCGGCGACGCGATTATCGCGAGCCACGACAGGGCACTCCTGCGTACAGTCGATCGGATTGCCGAGCTGTCGTCCGGCGAACTACGACTCTACGGTGGAGACTGGGATTTCTTCGTCGAAAGCCGTGAAGCCGAGAATCGCCGTACAGCGAATCGTCTGGCAAATGCGCGGCAGGCTATCGACGCGGCTGATCGTCGCGAGCAGCTCGCGCGAGAACGCAAGCAGCGAAGGGACGCAGCCGGCCTGCGTGACGCTCGCAAGGGCGTCAACAGCAAAGTCCTGCTCGACGCGAAGAAGGCGCGCGCAGAACGCTCGGGTGGGAGCGGTACTCGACTGCGCGAGCGTATCGCGCTAAAAGCCCGCACTCAGCTCGATGAGGTACAGAGCAGTGTGCGTAACGAGGCGAGGCTCGAGTCGAAGCTTGCCAGCACCGGGTTGCATACCACACGCACGGTACTCGCCTTTGACGACGTCACGGCTGGCCACGATGCAGAGCGTGTGGTTATCGCGGGGTTGTCTTTCGAGATCGTCGGTCCGGCTCGACTTCGCATCGACGGGCCGAACGGCTCGGGAAAGAGTACCGTCATGCGTCTCGCCAACGGCGACCTTGAGCCGATGTCGGGCAGGGTGCGCCGTCCGGTCCCGTCAATCCTGCTCGATCAGGATGTGTCGATGCTGGCAAGGTCGGCAACGGTGCTCGATAACTTTCTTGCGCTGAACCCGGATCGGGACGAAGCGGCTTGTCGAAACTTGCTGGCGCATTTCCTGTTCCCGGCTGACGCGGTACACCGACCGGTTGGTGCACTGAGTGGTGGCGAGACCTTGCGCGTTGCACTTGCCTGCGTCCTGGGTGGTTCGATCGTGCCGCCGTTGATGCTGCTTGATGAACCGACCAATCATCTCGATGTGACGTCTGTCGAAGCTGTCGAACAGGGGCTTGCCGACTACGATGGCGCCCTCGTCGTGGTGAGCCACGACTCCGACTTCATCGACGCTCTCGGGCTGGATCGGATGATCGAGCTGAGTCGCTGAGCTTGAAGCCAAACGAGTGCGACAGCCCTCGATCAGATTTCAGTCATGCCGAGCGATCCTGAGAGTATGCTTTCTGGCGCCGAGGTGTGCCAAGGGAGTCGTGCGGAGTACAACTCGTCTGATTGTTTTCGTCACGAACATGGTTTCAACTGAACGAGGGAAATGGCATGTCTGATAGACCGCTTGCTCTGGTCACGGGTGCGGCTCAAGGTATCGGCTACGCCTGTGCCGAGGCATTGCAGGAACAGGGGGCGCGCTTGATTATCGTCGATATCAACGATAAAGGAATCGAGGATGCCGTCGCCGCCCTGGGCAAGGAAACTGTGGGTCTGGTTTGTGACATGGGTGATGCCGAACAGGTCAACGCCATGTTCGATCTTGTCGACAAGGAACATGGCCCGCTCGACGTGCTGGTCAACAACGCTGGAATCGCCATGCCAGGGGATTTCCTGGACACCACGATCGAACAGTTCCAGCGAGTCATCGATGTCAATCTCGTCGGTACTTTCATCGCATTGCAACGTGCCGCCAGAAGCATGGTCGCGCACAAGATCAAGGGGTCCATCATCAACATGTCCTCCATCAATGCAGTGGTCGCGATCCCGAGTATCGCTGCGTACTGCGCATCAAAGGGCGGAGTCATGCAGCTGACCAAGGCTTCTGCACTCGCACTGGCGCCGCACAACATACGCGTCAATGCCGTGGGGCCAGGTTCGATAGACACGGCCATGATGGCCGGAGTGAACGCCAATCCGGAGGCAATGAAAACGGTCATGTCCCGAACTCCCTTGCAGCGAGTTGGCAGTGCTCGCGAGATCGGTGACGTCGTGGCCTTTCTGGCCAGTGACAAGGCCAGCTATATCACCGGCGAGACCATCTATGCCGATGGAGGGCGGCTGGGTATGAACTACACCTGCTGAGTGTGATCATGAAAACACCCGTGCGCGCCATCGCTCATAGCCTCGTCAGATCGATCTTTACACCGTCGCGGCCGATGATCAATGGTCCTTTCCAGTATCCCTCGACAGCTTCCTGCCAGTGCCGCTCGGTATACGTCGGATCATCCGACGGAATCAGATGCGACAAGGCCAGCGCCTTGACGCCTGCAGCGGTCGCGGTGCGAGCTGCATCCTGAGCAAAGGTGTGGGATCTGCGCCAGTGGGCCATGAGCTTGTCGCTGCCATTGCCTATCCGGGACAGCAGAGCAGGCAGTGCGCTCTCCAGCATGGCCTCATGAATCAGCAAATCAGCTCCGCGCGCAAAGTCTTCGAGGGCGGGCAGCGGGGCGGTGTCTCCCGAGAACACGACATGCCTGTCCCGGGTTCTGAACGAAAGCGCGAAACAATCCTTCAACGGTGGGTGCTCGGTGCGGATGGCCGACACGAGCAAGCCGTCGTGTTCACGCACATGCCCCGCATCCATGACATGAAAAATTACCAGGCTTCGCAAGTCCGGGCGGCCTTCGTCCTCGATACGCAAGTCGATGTCCGCCTGCATGGAGGCCAGAAAGTGCTTCCAGTAGAGATCGAGCCCAACAGGCCCGTAGACACTCACCGGCGTCTTCAGTCCGGCTGTCCAGGCTGTATGCAACAGCGGGCCAAGTTCGATGTAGTGATCAGAATGCAAGTGTGACACGAAGAGCAGTGACAGATCCTTCAGCTGCATGCCTTGATCGACCAGCCCCCGAGTAACTCCCAGGCCACAGTCCACCACGACCTGCTGGCCGTTCAGCATGATCAGGTTCGAGGTAGGCATCGAAGAACCCGGACGAATGGCAGGGCCACCTTTCGTACCCAACAGGGCGACAAAGTCTGTTGCCACGTCGAGTGTCATAGCGCCTCGAACCCGACGTCGAGTGCCGACAGGATGACCTCGGCGTCCTGTTCCGTCAGGATCAGCGGCGGCGACAGAATCAGGTTCGGTCCGGATATGCGCACCATCGCGCCTGCCTGGTAGGCCGCCTCCTGCAGCCTGGCGGCACTTGCCGCATCGATCGGTTTACGCGTGTTGCGATCGCTGACCAGTTCGATCGCGGTCATCAGTCCATGCCCGCCGCGCACATCGCCGATCGCGTCGTACCTTGTCGCAAGCGCTTTGCAACCCTCATGCAACCGGGTACCGCGCGCCGCGGCATTGTCGATCACGTTCAAGCGCTTCGTTTCGGCGAGACAGGCGAGGGCGGCGGCAGCGCCGACCGGGTGTCCGGAGTAGGTATAGCCGTGACCTATCCTGGCGTTCGGGTTGTTCTCGAAGGTCTCGATCATCCGGTGTCCCAGCATGACGGCTCCGAACGGAAAGTAGCCATTGGTGATGGCCTTGGCTGTGCACATCATGTCCGGCTGAATGCCCCAGAGACGGGCACCGGACCAGGCCCCGGTGCGGCCGTAGGCGGTAATGACTTCGTCGGTAATCAGGAGGATGCCGTGACGTGTGCAAATCTCGCTCACCATCGGCGCGAACGATTCATGCGGCGGGATGACACCGCCCGCACCCAGAATCGGTTCCATGATCATCGCGGCAATGGTGTTGGCCCCCTGGAAGGCGATTTCATCTTCCAGGGCGGCGGCGCAAAGTTTCGCGAGCCGCTCGGGATCGGCTTCATCGAAGGGATTGCGATAGGTGTAGGGGGCAGGGATGTGGTAACAGCCTGGCAGCAAGGGCTCATAGGCGTTTCGGAAATTCGCGTTGCCGTTCACGCTTGCGCCACCGATGTGCGTCCCGTGGTAGCCCTTTTTCAGGCTCAGAAATTTGCTGCGACCGGATTCACCACGGAGCTTGTGATACTGACGCGCCAGGCGCAGCGACGTTTCCACCGAGTCAGACCCGCCGGAGGTGAAGAATGCACCGGCCATTCCGTCGGGTTCGAAGAAGGCGGCGAGTTCGTACGACAGTTCGATGGCGGCGTCGTTGGACGTGCCACGGAAGGTTGAGTAGTAAGGCAGTCGGTCCAGCTGCGCCGCGATGGCGTCTTTGACCGGTTGGCAGGAATACCCCAGATTGACGTTCCATAGCCCGCCGACGGCATCGACGACAGAGTGACCGTCAATGTCCGTTACGCGAACGCCACGCGCTTCAGTAATGATCTTCGGCGGGTTGTCGATGCTGTCCTGCGGTGACGTCATGGGATGCCACATCAGCCGACCGTTGTGTGCCTTTAGAAAGTTCGAGTCTTTCATCGCGTGGATTCCCCGTCTCTGTGCGGCACTGGAACATCTGCCCAGGCCTGTTCGACACTTGTCGGCACCGTGCCGCCCCAGTTCCGGGTGATTTGCCGACTGGCCTCGATCAGCTGCGCCTTGATGATGCGCTCCAGATCGTTCGTGAACCGTGTCGCGACACTTGCGACGGAGACGGCGCCGGCGAAGAGTCCACTCTGATCGAAGACCGGCGCGGCCAGGCTGAGGGCTTCCGCCTCGAAGCTGCCATCTGCCCAGCCGAAGCCGCTGGCACGCGTGACCTCGATGGATGCGCGCAGGGCGTCTGCACTGACGATGGTATTGGGCGTAAAAGAAGTCAGCACCTCAGTGGCCACATCGAACAGCTTGTCGGGTCCGAAAGCCAGTGCACAGAGTCCTGATGCGGTCGCATGCAGTGGGAACGACTGGATATCGATGATGACGCGGATGCTGTGGTGGGGCGACTCGACCGCGAGCAACTTATATAGCGTAGTGCCCGACAGAACCGAGACATGCGCGGTTTCTCCGCTGCAATCGGCCAGTTGTCGCAAGGGTTCGGCTGCGCCTGCCTTGCGCGGCACGGTGGCTTCGCGTGTCTGTGCAAGTTGCAGGAGGGCCGGGCCCAGTCGGTATCGCTTGGTGAGGGGGTTCTGTTCGACGAAGCCTGTCTCTTCGAGCGACTGCAGCCGACGGTAGGTCGTTGCCTTGTCCTGAGTGGCCAGTCGGCATAGCTGAGACAGACCGATCTCGGGACGTGCCGCCGAGAAACAGTTCAGCAATTCCAGGGTTTTCGTCGCAGATGACATCCGAGGCTCAGGCCGTTCGATACAAGGGAGTTTGACTGAATATAATTAACATGGCAATATATTATTAGTGCTATCGGTTCGTTATATGAACCATTCTACGGAGATAAACATGTCACCACTTGCAAAATCACTGAGCGCTGTCGCGCTGGCGATCACGGCGGTTGCCGGTTCCGCGCTGGCCGAATACCCCGAGAAGCCAGTCGAGTTCGTGGTTCCCTGGCCGCCAGGCGATCTGGAAGATGTTCTGACCCGCATGATTGCCGAGGACTTCCAGGCGAAATACGATGTACCTACCGCCGTCGTGAACAAGCCCGGGGGTGGTGGCGGGCCCTTTCCCGGCGCGATCGAGGTTGCGAATGCACCGGCCGACGGTTACACCATCGGTTCATTCATCATCGCCATTCCGGTGGTTGGCCCTGAGATCGGCATTCCGGAGCTGAACCCTGATCCGTTCGTGCCGCTCGGCAACTTCCTTACCTACCCGTTCGTGATTGCCACATCAGGCAATGCGCCTTATGACGACATGGCGGGACTGGCGGAACATGCAGGCAGTAACGATGTCGTGTTAGGTCACTTCGGTGCGCCGCTTGTGCCCACGCAGGTCACCTTTGGTCTGGCAAAGGAAATGGGCTTCGCGTTTTCTGCAGATGCCGCTTTCGATGCGCTGGACTGCAACACGCTGGCATCTGGCGATGTCGACGTCATCAACACGACGCTGCAACAGATTCTTCCTTGTCTCGATGACGTCAAGGTCCTTGCGTCCATCGGTTCCGAGCGCATTCCATTGACGCCTGATGCGCCGACGGTGGCCGAACTGGCCCCCGATCTGAACGTCGCCCTGTGGAACGGCTTGTTCGTTCACAAGGACACACCTGCGGCCGTGCAGGAGAAGATCATTGCCGTTGCACGCGAAACGGTCATGTCCGAGCGTGCACAGAAACTGGCAGCGGATACCGGAGCGGCAGTCTACTGGCTACCGGCGGTTGAGGTGATCGAGCAGATCGAGACCGATATCGAGACCATGACGCGGATCGAAGGGATGCTCGGCGACAACTGACAAGGGGAGACTGGGTCTCATGTCACACGTCAAGTCGCTGCAGGCACTGTTCAAGCGCTATCGTCGCCCCGGCGACATTGTCTTCGCATCGATAGCACTGGTCTTCTCGGTTTTCCTGCTATCGCAGCTGCTCGAGCAGACGGCCTGGCGCGCGGGCGGCAAGTTGTTTGCGCAGCCGAGGTTCTGGCCTGCCGTCGGATTGCTCGGGATGGTTGCCTTCGCGACCTTGCACTTGATGGGTTCCCTGCTGTCCGAACGCATCGAAGGGCGTTGGAAGGAAGTCCTGCTCTGGCTGTCGGCATTCGAATATGCAGCTTGGTTCGTCGCCTATGCAGTCGCGGTTCCGTTGGCGGGCTACCTGCCGGCGACTGTACTCTTCGCGGTTCTCCTGACCCTGCGTGTCGGCTATCGAAGTGCCTTGATGCTCGGCTCGGCGGCACTTGCAGCGGTGCTTATCGTGCTGCTCTTCAAGACCTTCCTGAAGGTGAACCTGCCGGCGGGGCAGATTTACGAGGCGCTTCCGCACGGGTTGCGTCAACTCATGCTCGTTCATTTCTGATTGGCCGTATCGACAGGCCATCCCGACCATGGCCATCCCGAACCGGCCGACTCTGACAGGAGCCGCCAATGGAGAACCTGCTAGCCGGGGCAGAAATGCTCGCCCGCTGGGATGTCGTGCTTGCACTACTGGTGGGCTCTATCGGTGGTGTGATCATCGGCGCCATCCCCGGCGTCGGGCCCGCAGTCGCCATCGCCATCCTGCTACCCGCCACGTTTTCACTCGAGCCGATCGTCGGCTTGACCATGCTTCTCGGTATCTACGGTTCATCAATGTATGGCGGGGCCATTCCTGCTGTATTGATCAATACACCCGGCACGGCCGTGAATGCACTGACGTCCTATGACGGCTATCCCATGACCGAGCGGGGTGAAGCGCACCGGGCCGTGTCGCTGGCTTACAGCGCGTCTTTCTGGGGCGGGATCTTCGGCATTCTGTGTCTGATCATCCTGTCTCCCGTGCTGGCTCTGATTGCGCCGATGTTCGGCAGTCGGGAAATCTTCCTGGCGGCGATGCTGGGCATCATCCTGGTGATCCTCGCGCACCGCGGACAGATCTTCGCCGCCGGCATGCTCGCCATGTTCGGGATTTTCCTGCAGACCGTCGGATTGGACGCGGTGACCTATACCCAGCGCTTCACGTTCGGCTTCAGTTTCCTCAGTTCAGGTATCAACCTGATCGTCGTGGTGCTGGGCCTCTTTGCGCTGAGTCAGGCATTCTTCCTGCTGACCGCACCTGACAACGTACCCGACGCCAGACCGGTGAGCGGCCGCATGAGTGCCGGCATCAAGGAGTTGCTAAAGCACAAGCGCGTGGCTTCGGTCGCATCAGGATTTGGCGTCGTTCTCGGCATGATTCCCGGCACCGGTGAGTTCACCGCGCAGTTCATGAGCTACACCTATGCGCAAAAGACGTCGAAGACGCCCGAGGCCTTCGGCAAGGGCTCTCCCGAAGGGCTCATCGCCTCCGAGGCAGCCAATAACGCCGTGCCTGCCGCCGCGATGATTCCGCTGCTCGCGTTGGGAATTCCGGGTGAAGCGCTGACCGCGATGATGCTGTCTGTCTTCTATGTACACAACGTGATACCCGGCCCACAGCTCTTCCAGAACAACATCGATCTCGTCTACGGGCTGTATTTCGCGTTGATCGCGCTCAACGTCATCGTCATGGTATTCCTGCTCTTCTCGACCAACCTGCTGACACGGATCATTCGGGTACCGACCCGTTTCCTCGGCATGCTGATCCTGATCCTCTCTTTCGTGGGTGTCTACTCGCTTCGAAATTCACTTACCGACTGCATGATCGCCGCCGGCTTCGGAATATTGGGACTCGTATTCAAGCGGCTCAACCTGCCGATCGTACCGGTCATCCTGGGCATGGTGTTGGGCGGCATCATGGAGGTCAAGCTGCGCTCGGCCCTGCCACGCCTGAAAGATCCCTTTGACATGATCGACAGGCCGATAGCCTTCATTCTCTTCGCGATCATCCTGGTGGTCCTTGCAGTTCATCTCTGGACCCTTATCAAGGAGTTTCGAGCGCGAAAGCCCGAGGAAGACCATGACCTTCACGATTCACAAATGCGGTAGCTGACGATGGACCAGTCCTCGATCGATGTTCTGCGTGCTCGGCCGGTTGCGGCGTTTTCGCATCTGATCGATGGCAAGCACGTCGGCGCATCCGATGGCGCCACGATGGACGTTCTTTCGCCGCTCGACGGCAAGCGCCTGACGAGTGTCGCGCGCGGCACGGTGGACGACATGAATGCAGCCATCGCTGCCGCTCGGGCAGCCTTCGACGATCGGCGTTGGTCGGGTCAGTCACCGTCGGCGCGGAAAAAGATATTGACCACATGGGCGGATCTGATCGACGCCAACGCTCTGGAACTCGCCGTTCTCGGTGTCCGGGACAACGGTACTGAAATCAGCATGGCCTTGAAGGCCGAGCCGGGTTCTGCCGCGAACACGATCCGCTATTACGCCGAGGCACTCGACAAGATCTACGGCGAAATTGCCCCGACCCCGAGCGGTGTGCTGGGCATGATCCATAAAGAGCCTGTTGGCGTGGTGGGGGCTATCATTCCCTGGAACTTCCCGATGATGATCGGCGCGTGGAAGCTGGGCCCTGCGCTTGCCATGGGTAATTCGGTCGTTTTGAAACCCGCCGAAACAGCGTCCTTGTCCTTGCTGCGCATGGTCGATCTGGCGCATGAGGCGGGATTGCCACCGGGCGTGCTCAACGCTGTGACCGGGGAAGGTGCTGTCGTCGGCGAAGCGCTCGGCGTGTCGATGGACGTCGATGCGCTGGTGTTCACGGGGTCCGGAGCAACCGGGCGTCGCTTGCTTGCGTATGCCGCGCGTTCCAACCTGAAACGTTGCTATCTGGAGCTCGGTGGCAAGTCACCGAATATCGTTTTTGCCGATGCTCCGGATCTTGACGAGGCCGCGCAGGTCGCCGCTGCCGCCATCTTTCGAAACGCAGGGCAGGTCTGCGTTGCGGGGTCGCGATTATTGATCGAGGCAAGCATCCACGATGACTTCGTTGCCACCGTATCGAGCATCGCCGAAAGCATGCGCGTGGGGGATCCACTGTGTCTGGACACTGCCATCGGTGCCGTCAATTCCGCGAGTCAGCTCGAGCAGAATCTTCGCTTCGTCGAAACCGCGCAGGCCGAAGGCGGCCATATCCTGACAGGAGGCTCGCGATTGCTCGAGGAGACGGGCGGCTACTACATGGCCCCAACCGTTGTCACAAGCGTGACCCCTGAGTCGACGCTTGCACAACAGGAGGTCTTCGGGCCTATCCTCGGCGTCACTGCCTTCGACGATGAGGATGATGCCGTTCGCCTTGCCAATTCGACCGTCTACGGATTGGCGGGCGCTGCCTGGACGTCGGATCTGTCGCGGGCCCATCGCATGATAGGAGGCGTGCGCACCGGGGTGATGCACGTGAATACCTATGGCGGCGCCGATGGAACGGTGCCGTTGGGCGGGGTCGGTCAGTCGGGTAACGGACACGACAAGTCTCTGCACGCGATCGACAAGTACATCAACCTCAAGACAGCGTGGATCAAGCTGTAAGCGAGGAACCTGCAGTCACGAAGGAGTGCCCATCATGTCGGACAAGACCATTCTCGTCATCGGCACCTACGATACCAAGGACGATGAACTGGGCTTTATCGCCAGTGTGATCTTGGCGCAGGGCGGAGGCGTCCTGACGATGGATGTCTCGGTGCTTGGCGAGCCTTCCCGACCCACCGATTTCTCGAAGCATGACGTCGCCTCGGCAGGCGACAGCAGCATCGAGGCCGCCATCGCATCCGGCGACGAGAACCAGGCCATGCAGATCATGGCCACGGGCGCTACAAGCCTCACGGCGCGCCTGCATGCCGAAGGAAGATTCGACGGCGCGATCGTGCTGGGCGGGACCATGGGCACGGATCTCGCGCTGGACGTCTGTAGTGGCCTCCCGCTCGGGGTGCCGAAATACATCGTGTCGACCGTCTCGTTCTCACCGCTCATTCCGGCCGAGCGACTGGCCGCCGATACGCAGATGATCCTCTGGGCCGGAGGACTGTACGGGCTGAACTCGGTGTGCAAGGCATCTCTCAGTCAGGCCGCCGGCGCGGTGCTCGGTGCCGCGCGGGCGGTGGTAATGCCTACGGCGAAAAAGCCCTTGATCGGCATGACGTCGTTGGGCAAGTCAGCGCTGACGTACATGGTTGCATTGAAGCCGGCGTTGGAAGCGCGCGGCTTTGAGGTAGCGATATTCCATGCGACCGGCATGGGTGGGCGGGCGTTCGAAAGCCTCGCCGGGCAAGGTGCCTTCGCGTGTGTCTTCGACTTCTGCACGCAAGAACTCGGTAACCATGTCCACGGCTCCAGCATCTCGGCGGGCTCAGGCCGAATGACTCATGCAGGGCTCTGTGGTACACCACAGATCATTGCGCCAGGGTGCTGTGATCTGGTCGATATCGTCGGCTGGCAGCCGCTGCCGGACAAGTGGAGCAGCCACGTTCGGCACGAACACAACCGCTTGCTGACGTCGATCGTCCTCGCCCATGAAGAACGCTGCCGAGTCGCTCGGGCCATGTGCGAACAGATGGCGAAAGCGACGGGGCCGGTGGCCCTGTTGCTGCCCTTGCTCGGACTCGGTGAGTGGGATCGGGAAGGGGCGGAATTGCACGACAAGCCTGGACTTGAACGCTTTATCTCCGAACTGGAATCATCCGCTCCGGCAAACGTCGACATTCATCGTGTCGACGGGCATATCAACGATGCGATCTTTGTCGACGAAGCGCTGCGAATTTTCGACGCCTGGCGAGAAAGTGGACTGATCAGCGGCGCGGTGACCGTCGACGTGTGACGTGCCGGTCACGCTCTTGCGCCGGGATCCAGTCGTGCCAGCAGATCGAGTAGCTTTTCGTAGTCCTGTTTGCCGAGAATGGTCTGGAATTCGCTGACGATCGCGGCCGCCTGGTCTTCGTTATCGTCGATGATCTTTCGACCCGCGCGGGTTATCTCGATGAACTGGCGGCGCCGGTCCTTGTCATCGCGTGTCTGGGTGATGAGCCCCTTCTTTCGCAAGGTCGTCGCGATACGCGTGAGACTCGGGAACAACAGGCTGGTCCGGTCTGCGAGCGTCGAGGTATCCAGCGTGCCGAATTCCGACAGGACCCGCAGCACCCGCCACTGTTGTTCGGTGATGCCCGATTCAGCCAGCATCTCACGAATAGGGGTCATCACCCCTTCGCGGGCGCGGATCAATGCGATCGGCAATGACCGAGCGGTGGATGGGAGCTTTGCCGACATCGCGGGATGCTTTCAAGTTTCCGGAAGACTGTCAATGCAGCCTTGACAGGGGTCAAAGAATATATTTAACATAGCAATAATTAACACATTAATCAAATATGCCGCATTTTCACATCGACTACTCGGCCAATCTCGAGGAGGCCATCGACATGCGTGCACTCTGCGAGGCGATACGGGCAGAGGCGGCACAGATTGATGCCTTCCCCTTGGCTGGCATACGGGTGCGCGCGACGTGTGTCGACCACCATGCGATGGCCGATGGACGGCCGCTTCACGGCTTCATCGATCTGTCGATTCGCCTGCGCGCGGGGCGTACAGAGGACGTCAAGCAAGCCGCTATCCAGCGCATCTTTGCTGTGCTGAGGGGATTTGTACAACCGGCCATGGCGACTCATTCGATCGCGCTCTCCGCCGAGATGCGGGATATCGACGCGTCGCTGTCACCGAAATACGGAAACATCCGCGATCACCTGGAGGACACGCCATGAGTGCGCTGGACGACAACGTCGAGAAGCTCGACGGATATCTCGCGCGCTTTCGTGACGGCAGCATCCTGAACCGTATCGCCGGTCAGGATGTGGCCGGTGCGGCGGGCGTGTTTCAGTCTCGATCGCCGGTCGACAAGAGCGTGATCTGTGATGTGGCCCATGGCACCGCCGAGGATATCGACGCGGCCGCGTCGGCGGCATCGGCGGCCTTCGCCGACTGGCGCGACTTGCCGGCACCGGAACGGCGCGACATCCTGCTGAAGGTCGCTGACGGCATAGAGGCGCGTGCTGACGAGATTGCGCTCTGCGAGTGCTGGGATACCGGGCAGGCTTACAAGTTCATGTCCAAGGCCGCACTTCGAGGGGCGGAAAACTTCCGCTACTTTGCCGAACAGGTCGTGCAGGCCCGCGACGGTCAGCATCTGAAATCCCCGACGTTGATGAACGTGACAACACGTGTGCCTGTCGGCCCGGTCGGGGTGATCACGCCGTGGAATACACCGTTCATGCTTTCCACCTGGAAGATTGCGCCCGCTTTGGCGGCTGGCTGCACGGTGGTGCACAAGCCCGCCGAGGCTTCACCGTTAAGCGCCCGCCTGCTGGTGGAAATTGCCGAACAGGCCGGGCTCCCGCCGGGCGTGCTGAATACTGTCAACGGCTTCGGTGAAGGCGCTGGCAAGGCGCTTTGTGAATCTACGCTGATCAAGGCCATCGCTTTTGTCGGTGAAAGCCGTACGGGTAGTCTGATCACCCGGCAGGGTGCCGATACCCTCAAGCGCAATCACCTCGAACTGGGCGGCAAGAACCCGGTGATCGTCTTTGACGATGCCAATCTCGAGCGCGCGCTCGATGCGGTGATATTCATGATCTACTCAATCAATGGAGAACGCTGTACCTCGTCATCGAGACTACTGGTACAGGACACCATCCGCGAAGAGTTCGAGCGGAGACTGGTCGAGCGTGTCGACAACATCAAGGTAGGTCACCCGCTGGATCCTGCGACGGAGATTGGCCCGCTGGTCAGCGAAGAGCACTACGACAAGGTCAGGCGCTACTTCGAGATCGCCCGCGAGGAGGGCGCGACCGTGGCCGCAGGGGGCATGACGGTGGGCAACGAAGGCTATTTCGTACGCCCGACTCTGTTTACCCATGCCGACAACCGGATGCGTATCGCCCAGGAGGAGATCTTCGGCCCGGTGTTGACCTCGATTCCGTTCGCCACCGAGGAGGACGCCCTGCAGCTTGCCAACGATATACCGTACGGTCTGACCGCGTATGTCTGGACCAACGACCTGACCCGTGCGCTGCGCGTCACCGACAAGCTCGAAGCCGGCATGATCTGGGTCAATTCCGAGAATGTCCGTCACTTGCCCACGCCCTTTGGCGGTGTCAAGGCCAGCGGTATCGGCCGCGACGGCGGTGACTGGTCATTCGAGTTCTACATGGAACAGAAGCACATCGGTTTCGCCATCGGCGAGCACAGGATCACCCGGCTCGGAGCCAGTGGTGCGTCAACGTGACATTGGCGCACGCGATAATTGATGGACGCACTTCGACACAGAGTCCGATCGCGTCTGAATCCCTGGCATATCAGCTATAATCGAGGAGGCAGCGATGCCCGTTCCGGCACCCAATCTCTACCCCGACTTCAATACGATCCGGCTGAGCCACGTGTGCCTCAATGTCGATGAACTCGCCGCATCCCGGACCTTCTATACCGATATCCTCGGTCTCCAGGTCACCGATGAGAGCGACGAGCGCGTCTACCTTCGGGCCATGGAAGAGCGTGGACATCACAGCATCGTCCTGCAACAGTCGGCGGTACCCGGCACGGTTGAGGTGATGGGATTCAAGACCTACGACGAGCAGGACCTGGACAGGGCAGAGGCCTGGTTCAAGGCCAGGGGCCGTCCCACCGAGTGGGTCAAGCGCGCCTATCAAGGACGTACCTTGCTTACCTCCGACAACCATGGAATTCCGCTGGAGTTCTATCACGAGATGAAACGTCTGGCGCCGATTCATCAAAGTTACGCGCTCTATCGTGGTGTGAAGCCCCTGCGAATCGATCACTTCAATTGCTTTTCACCGGATGTCGACGCATCGGTCGCGTTCTACAGTGACATCGGATTTCGCGTGACCGAATATACCGAGGACGAGAGCAGCCAGAAACTCTGGGCAGCCTGGATGCATCGCAAAGGTGGTGTGCACGACATGGCGTTTACCAATGGCACCGGTCCGCGCATGCACCATGTGGCTTTCTGGGTGCCAACCCCGCTCAACATCATCGACCTTCTAGATCTGATGGCGACGACCGGCTACGTCTCCAACATCGAGCGAGGGCCGGGGCGGCACGGTATATCGAACGCATTCTTCCTCTACATACTTGACCCCGACGGTCACCGGATCGAGATCTATTGCTCCGACTATCAGACTGTCGACCCCGATCTGGAGCCGATCAAGTGGGATCTCAAGGATCCGCAGCGACAGACGCTCTGGGGTGCGCCGGCCCCCAGGAGCTGGTTCGAGCACGGCACGCACTTCGTCGATGTCGACACCCGTGACAGTGACATTACTGCAAGCCCGATTATCGCCCCGTGACCGATGCGACGTCGGTTGCCAAGGAGCCTGAGATGCGTTTCACGACCTTTTCTGCCGAAGGCGAAGTGTTTTACGGTGGCGTGACCGACGCCGGTATGGTCGCGCTCAGTCCGGAGTTCCCCGACTGGCCTTCGTTGCTGGATGTCGTCAAGGCGGACGGATTGACTGCGCTGGCCGAAGCAACCACGGGCAAGTCGGTCACACATACCGCGTTCCGCTACGAGATGGTGTTGCCCGAGGCGCAGCGCATCCTTTGTGTCGGCGTGAATTTTCCCGACCGGAATGCCGAATACAAGGATGGCAGCACGCAGCCGAAGTACATGTCCCTGTTCCCCCGGTTCGCCAGCGGGTTTACCGGACACGAGCGTCCGCTCATTCGACCACTCGAGAATCACACCCTCGACTACGAAGGCGAGGTGGCCATCGTCATCGGCAAGGCCGGGCGGCGCATCTCACAAGCCGATGCCTATGACCATATCGCCGCGTTGACGCTGTGCAACGAAGGCACGATTCGCGACTGGGTCCGCCACGCGAAGTTCAACGTGACACAAGGCAAGAACTGGGATCGATCGGGTGCGCTCGGCCCCTGGCTTGTACCCTTCAGCGATGCCAGTCAGCTTGATGATGCGCGCATCGTCACACGGGTCAACGGCGAAGTCCGGCAGGACGATACGCTGCGCCGCATGACCTTTCCCATTCGACGCGAGATCGAATACATCTCCACCTTCATGACCTTGCAACCTGGCGACATCATCGTTACCGGAACACCTACCGGGGCCGGAGCACGGTTTGATCCGCCGCGTTACCTGGTGCCGGGCGATGTCGTCGAGATCGATGTCGACGGCATCGGTACCTTGCGCAACAGTGTCGAAGACGAGGTCACATGACGCCAGAGGACCATGCACGCGCCGCAAAAGACTTGCTCCATGCTGAAAGGACGGGTGAGCAGACCGGGCTGCTGACGCTTCGGCACCCCGACATGGGGATGGATGACGCTTATGCGATACAGAACGGGATCCATCGGGCCAAGCTGGAAGCGGGTCGACACGTCATCGGCTGGAAGATCGGCCTGACTTCCAGGGCGATGCAATCCGCATTGAATATCGACATCCCCGACAGTGGCATCCTGTTCGACGACATGCGGTTCGAACAGGCCGCGACCGTCCCTGCAGGGCGTTTCATCCAGCCTCGAATCGAGGCCGAGATCGCTTTCGTGATGAAGGACGCCATCGGTGGTGCCGACGTGACCCGAGAGGATGTTCTCGCCGCAACCGACCACGTGGCCCCTTCTATCGAGATCCTCGATACGCGTATCGTCCGGGTGGATGCGGAGAGTGGCAATATCCGCAAGGTGTTCGATACGATCAGCGACAATGCTGCTAATGCAGGAGTCGTCCTCGGAACTGCACGACACGAGGTCGATGCGTTCGATCTGCGCTGGGTCGGCGCCATCGTTTCACGGAACGGCGAGGTCGAGGAAACCGGTCTTGGCGCCGGCGTGCTGAACGATCCCGTCGAGAGCGTCGTCTGGCTCGCCCGCCGCATGGCGCACTACGGGCAAAGTATTGCGCCTGGCCAGATCGTCCTGTCGGGCAGTTTCATCCGCCCTGTCGAGTGCCCTTCGTCGACCCGAATCAATGCAGACTTCGGCCGCTTCGGCAGGGTCGATATCGCCTTTGCCTGACGGGTTAAAGAGGGTCGGAGCTGCCAATCTTGCATTGTGGTTGACTCATCCTTTTGCTTCGACGAAGCGACATCTGCAATTGATCTGGATCAAGCGAATACTCGATGTGGCATCGCACACTGATCGCGTCCGAGTGCAACTCGGTTCAACCACCGCTCCGGAGATTACAGATGGACCCGACAAGAACGATTCAGACGCAGTGTACCCATGCGCGTTTCATGCAGACACTGCCTGAAGCCTGCGGTGGCAGACCGTACGAGATCATCGACAACTACGTCACCGTGCATGACGGAGACAGGCGGGTAAGAATCACCATCCATGACGAACCAATCCGCCACCTTGGCTCGCTCGACTTGCCAATGGAGTCGGCACGGTTTGAATTCGAGGGCTACGATGAGGCCGGGGCTGACGTGTTCATGGAACACTACCGCGAGCACACACTACGTGCCGGCGGCGGATAAGCAGTCGTTGGCCGGCCTCCCGTCGCGTCGAACTTCATGACGCTGCCCGGGCGTCGTCGACCGATCCCAGGCTATTCCGGCTGCGGTTGCTGAATAGGCAACTGCCCGGAGCCCGGTTGGCGGTGCTGGTGCGCGCACAGGCGGTGTCGATGAGCCGTCTTCGGTCCTGACCCGCAGCTGCGCCGAGCGGGAGCGTTCCCCCTGACGGTTCAGCGCGATGACCTCGAACAGGTATGACGCATCCCGGACCGAAAGCGCCGTGTCGATGTGGATCGTGCCGTCCGTGGTCGCGACAAGCCCCCCGTCTCGACGGATCTCGTCGCGCTCCCCGAAGGCGTCCGAGCGTTGCCACGATAGACCGACGGCAGTCGGCGAGTAGACGTTCGATCGCGCACGCCTAGCACGACGCCATCGCGGCTGATCTCGTAGCCGCGTACGCCCCGGTCGTCGCTCGAGCGGCGCCAGGCGAGGCCTCCTGACGTCGGCCCGTAGGCTCGCGCGATCACGTCGATTGGCGTGGTCGGTGGGGTATCGACGGCCTGTGCGAATGCCGCGTTGGCAGCGACGAGATCGAGTGCGAAGGCTACGAGGGTGGCGACGACGTAGCGACGATCCATGGGAGCAACTCTTGTGGCTGGCACCTGGAACAGCATATCCGCCTGATTGTTGTAATGGTACCGGCTAACCGATAGCTCGGTAGCGACCTGCCGATAACAAGGGCGGCGGCCGGAGGGCAGACATGGGAGACTGCAAGTCCGGCATGAGCATCGCACTCGAACCGAAAGATGCTGGTTTCTAGATCACCTGGCGGGGGAGATGTACATGTTCGACTGGCTGGTTTTCGATGCCGCGATGCTCTCCGACCCGGAAGTGATCCTGAGACTGGTGCTGCAGATCGTGCTGTTCGGCACGTCGGCATTCTTCTCGATGTCCGAGACAGCGTTGTTCTCGCTGTCGGAGATCGACCTGCAACGATTGCGGGACGAACGCCACCGACAATCCGACACCATCCACAAGCTGCTCGACTACCCACGGGCGCTGATCGTGTCCATCCTCTGCGGCAACGAGCTGGTCAACGTCGCCGCGACGGTCAATCTTGCCGGTGTTCTCCTGATCCTCTACGGCGATCCTGAACGGGCCGGCTGGATCAACATCATCGTCATGTTTCCCCTGTTGCTGGTGTTTGGCGAGATCACGCCGAAGACTCTCGCGGTGACGAATACCTACCGTATCGCCTCGAACGTCGTGGCGGGGCCCATCGGGGTGTGGGTACGCATCATCGGGCCGCTGCGTGCAGTCGTGATGAGTGTGGCCAACTATCTGACGACCCGGATCATCGGTTCGTCGAATACCCAAGCGAGCCTGCTCGGTACCGACGAGATCAAGACACTCCTGGCCGAAGTCTCCGATCACGGCGATCTCGGCGCGACCGAACGCATCATCATCGACAACTTGCTCGATTCCCAGGATGCGGAAATCAGCACTATCATGGTGCCGCGACCGCGGGTTATCTTTCTCGACGTCGAGCGAACGTTGCCGGAGCTGATCGAGTCAATACGGCAGCACAAACGCTCCCGCTTTCCAGCCTAGCGAGGGCATCCGGACGACATCGTCGGCATCGTGCGGACCGACGACATCGCGTCACTGATCCACTCCGGGGCAGGTTTCGCGAACGTGTCCGTCGAGTCGATCCTGCGCCCGGTTGTCGCAGTGCCAGCCACCAAGACCATCCACGGCATGCTGGAATTCTTCCGGCGCAGGAACACGACGACGGCGCTGGTCTTCAATGAATGGGGCAGCGTGGACGGGTTCGTCACCCTGCGGCAGGTGCTGCGATTCTTCATCGGCGTCCTCAACGACTCATCGGGCGACGACCACTCGTTCGAGGTGCTGGAGAACGGTCGCTTCGTCGTGTCCGGTCAAATGCACATCGAACACATCAACGATCTGCTGAACAGTGATCTCGATCATCTGCAAATGAAGACTATCGGCGGTCTGGTATTCCAGGCACTGGACCGCTTGCCCGTGGTCGGTGATGAAGTCGACCTACCCGGCGTCAGGACCCGGGTTAGAAAAATGAACCGCCATCGGATCGATCGGCTCGAGGTATCAGCCGGTGCGGATCTGACAGACCGGGACGCTGCGCCGCCTTTGTCCGATGCGAGTGCCGGGATTGTTCAGAGCGTTGACCGGACTCCGGGGAATCGACCATGAGCCTCTTCGTCGCCATCCCCGTGATGCTGTTGCTATTGCTTCTGAAGGGACTGTTCTCAGGATCGGAAATCGCCCTCGTGAATGCTGACAAGATCCGGCTCAAGCGCATGGCAAAGTCTGGACACAAGGGTGCGCGACTTGTACTGAAAGCCTTCGAACGACCAGATGAACTGTTGAGCAATACGCTGATCGGCACCAACATCGCCACCATCGCCCTGACGACCATCGGTACGCTGCAAATGGTTCAACTGGTGGGTCCCGACGGCGATCTCTGGGCATTCCTGGTGTTCACGCCGGTGTTCCTGTGGCCCGTGATCTACGTATTCTTTCGCATTGCCCGCGTCGCCGCCCGACTGGCAGGTGGCGACGCTGGGCAGGGGCGGTTGGTCTCGAGAGAGCAATTGAGCGAGGTCGTGAAGCTTGCCGAGAATAGCGGTTCGCTCGGCGCGCTCAACAAAGGGCAGCTCCGACGGGTGTTGAGCTTCTGCGATTCGCACGTGTCGCAGGTCATGATTCCGATCGAGCGCGTTATCTCGTTTGACAAGTGCACCGCCACTCGCGATGAAGGCCGACGAGCGGACGGTGCAGCGTGTCAGATTGCGGAAGACTCCTCCGTGATTTCCTGCCCATCGTGAACGTCACCCGCCCGGGAATTGTCATTAGCGACGTCCGAAACCAGTTGCTGGGGCGTGGGGCGGCGACGGCGGCGGGTCTTGACGGGCACCATCGTGCGCATCGCTTCGAGCTTTCCGTAGCAGAGTAGCTTGTCGTCCGCTTCAAGGATCCGCTCGGCTTTCGGGTTCGGAATGACCTTGCGGCCGCGATAGAGCGTGAGGACGTTGATGTCCTGCTCCGACAGCTTGGTGTCCCTGATACTGATACCGACGAACTTCGAGCCGTCGGGAATGTAGACCTCGCTGACGCCATAACCACGGCTTATGGTCAATCGTTGGCGAATGTCGATCTCGGGGAAGTCCACCTGGGCGGAGATGAAGTCGATGATGGCACCGGCGACATCGAGTCCGGTACAGGTCTCGATGCCTTCGAGTCCCGGCGAGGAATTCACCTCCATTATCTGAGGGCCAGTCTTTCCCTCCAGCATGTCGACGCCTGCAACGCGCAAGCCGAGAATCTGCGCTGCCCGTACGGCCGTCTCCCGATACTCATCAGTCAGCTCGACCGCTTCAGCCACACCACCGCGGTGTACATTGCTCCGAAATTCCTGTCCTTGCGCCACCCGGCGCATTGCCGCCACGACGCGATCGCCGACGACAAAGGCGCGAATGTCCTTGCCCTTGCTCTCGGCGACGAACTTCTGGATCAGCACATTCTGCTTCTGACTCTGAAGCAACTCGATGATGGATTCCGCCGCCTTGATGGTATCGGCCAGCAGCACGCCGATCCCTTGCGTGCCCTCGATCAGCTTGATCACTACCGGCGCACCGCCTACCCGTTCGATAGCGGGCAGTACATCCTTCTTGTCCCGGACGAAAGTTGTTCTGGGGATGCCGACGTGGTGGCGGCTGAGAATCTGCAGGCTGCGGAGCTTGTCTCGGGAGTTGGTGATACCCGCTGCGGTGTTTGCACAGAAGATGTCCATCTCCTGGCACTGCCGGACGACGGCGGTTCCGTAATAGGTGATCGAGGCGCCGATCCGCGGCAGGACAGCGTCGTAGGAACTCAACACCTTCTGGCGGTAGTACAGATCGGGAATGCCCTGCTGCAGGTCGATGGCGAACTTCAGGGTGTTGAGCACCCGAACCTTGTGATCCCGCTGCTGGGCGGCCTCGACCAGGCGTCGAGTGCTGTATGAATTCGGCCCGCAGGAAAGGATGGCGAGTTTCATGAAATTCGACTCCGTGAATCGAGTGAGTGACTACAGTACTTGGAAGCGCCGGCGATTGCCCTTGTTTTCACTTGAACGGCCACCTTGCGATGAAGCGTGAGCGAGCCGGGTAGAGCAGGTGTGCCCGTTCACGGCAGGGCGGCACTACTGGCTGCAAGAGTACGTCCGCCTCGACCATTTGTATGCGTATGGTACGTCAAAGGCATTGTGTCGACTCCACACCGCACAAGAGTCAGAGGAAGGCCGTGGCAGGGAGTCCGTATCGATCGGTATTGATACCGATCGAGAAATCATCGACACGGCGGTCCCGGAGCGGGAATGGAGCGTTAACCAGATGACGCATGGAGACACATCAATACAACTCTGCCCCAGTGGGTGTCGCACTCGCCTTTTTCGACGAAGCCCACCTTTCGGTATGCGCGAAGCGCCTGAGAGTTATCCGGGTGTGGGTCGATGCCCAGGGCGGGCACGCCGCTGGCAAAAAGCTCCCTGGCAAGCAAGGATAAGAACCGAGTGCCGTGCCCTCTCCCCATCATCGTGCCAACACCTATGAAGGTGTCTACCCCCCTCGAGCCGCTTGGTAGATGGGAAAGATGATGATCGTCCCATCCGTGAATGTCATAGTCCTGTACGAATGCGATGGGCGTGTCGTCGAGCAGTACGAGCTGCATCCGAATCCTTTCATCGCCGAGTTTTCTTTCCAGGTCTTCGACGGTGCCGGGACCCTTGTACCAGCGCGCGACCTCCGGCTCATTCAGCCATCCTTGCAGTAGATTCCAATCTTCGGATTGAACAAGTTGGAACGCGTAGTTGCCTTTCTGAATCGGCATCAAGGCTATCTCCACGTGGCTGTTGCCGACAGAGGGAAGGAGGATGCCGAGGGGGAAACGCGGGACTCGCTTCACTCGATCGGCTGGATTCAATTTACTCGACTTTCCGGACGATAGTCAGTTCGGGGCAGCGACGCTCAGGCGGAGCGCGCGCGACCCAGGCACCGACACCGTGCACGACGGTCGAGCCCGCGAAGTCGACGAAACCGAGCTCGGCGAGCCACGAGCCCGCCATCCCGGGACCGAGACCACCCCAGACCCAACGTCCCACGAGCGGGTAGATCACTGCCGACACGAGCGCGACGAGAGCCAGATAGACGACGAAGCGCATGCGCTCGGCAACGCCCCCGGAGACGATACTTGCCGCCGTCGCACAAAAACCCAGCTGGAAGAGAAAGCCAAGCGCATCGGCCGCGGGGAAGTCCGGCAGGAGGGGACCGGCAGCACCAAACATGAGCCAGTAGCCGAACACAAAGAACGCCGTCCACGAGACGACCAGGTCGCCCACGTTCTTCTGCGCGACGTTGACCGAGTTCTTGGCGCGAACACGGCCCGCCTCGAGCAGGAGAAAGCCACCCTGCATGCCGAGCACGAGGACCGTGGCGAGCAGCAACCAGAGCTGGTCTGTGCCCACGCCGTACGTCTCCTGAGTCTTGTGTGTCCGCCCAGGATCGAGCGGGCAGCTCGCTCTTCATCGTCAAATTCGGCAGAGGGTGGGTGGACATGAATGGGGCTGGCCAAGGTAAGGCTCGATAGGCGATCGGCCGCGCGCACAGTATTCGCCTTACCGGACGATCCGGACGATATTCAGTCCCTCATCCTCCGAAGGTGGCTCAAAGTAACGAGTGATCGCTTCGAACATCTCCAGGGTGTCTGTGGCGCGCCGCTCCGGCTGCGCCACGGCGCGCCGAGTCAGTCGCTCCTTGCACGTTTCGTCGGAGCACTCGATGTAGTGCAGCACGTGATCCACGTCAGCTTCCCTGGCGATCCCGAGCAACTGTGCCCGCTGTTTACGAGTATTCGCAGGGAAGTCGAGGACGATGTACACGCCGAATTTCAACAAAGACACAAGCAGGGGGCGCAGCGCTGCATGAATCCTTTCGGCGCGCACAGCGTAGCTTGCAGGGTCATGCACTTCGCCAGGATAGAGTACAGAGAGGAGAGCATCTTCGCTGAGCAGGGTTGCGGCATGTTCCTCGCGGATTCGATCAGCCAGCGTTGACTTGCCGGACGCCATCTTGCCGCACAAGAGGTGAAGTTGTGATTTGCTCATCCGTCAGGACTCGAGCTCCGGATCGATAGTATTGATCATCCATGAATTTCCGAGAACCTGTACCCGTATCTTCAAACCATGAACCGTGTTTTCTGGTGCGCAGCCTCCAGCTCTCTTTCGATTGAGTCTGCGAGCGGAGAGGCCTTCATGGCTTCAAGACCCCCGGCTGTTGTATCTGCATAGTCGATCATGACGTTATTGCATTGCGGTTTCGGTCTCGAGGCGCTGTACCCGTGGTGGTCGCCGACCGTACTACTCGGCGCCGTCGGCGGTATCGGCCTGATCGTCGGACCACTCGGGTTCCTGCGGGCACGGCGCGAGCGCGACCCGGCCCTTTCGGGCGAAGACCGTAGCGGGATGGCCGAGGCCTTCTTGTGGAGTCTGCTCGCGACGAGCGTGACGGGGCTCTTGCTCCTCGTTTTGCGCGCCACCCCTGCGATGGGCCTCCTGCTCGCGGTGCACCTCGGTGTCGTGTTTGCGCTGTTTCTATCGCTTCCCTACGGCAAGTTCGTGCATGGACTGCATCGCTTCGCCGCGTTGCTGCGTCATGCCCACGAGCAGCGCGCAGCACATGGCGAGGTCGGAGCGCCGGCTGACAAGTGAGCGAAGGGACGGGCTACAGCGTGGCGTCTCTATCGTGAAGGCGGGCAGCCATGGCGTGACTGTGCGAGTGGATGGTGCGAATGTTGATTGATAATTTTCGCAAGCCACATCATCACGTTTTTCGTCGAACCTTGACAGCGAGCATGCGGGCTCGAAACTGACGCCTGTCGTGAAAACGCAGGTGTTTACATGTTTTTAACATGCAACCATCATTGCTGAATGGGAATAATGATCCAGATTCGACACGTGCGGAAGGAGATCCATCGGGAGCTCAAGTCGAGGGCGGCACTCGAGAGCCTTTCGCTGTCCGACTATCTGTTGCGCGAGATCCGTGAGTTAGCGAGCCGTCCCAGTCGCTCCGAGCTGCGTGCCCGGCTGGCGAGCCGTACCCGCGTGGAAACCAGCGAGACCCTGGCTGAGGCAGTGCGGTCGGAGCGAGATGCGCGTTGATCATCCTGGATGCATCTGCCGCCCTCTAACTCCTTCTGAATACATCCCGTGCAATGGCCGTGGCCGATCGCGTCTTCGCCGACGGCGAGTCGCTGCACGCTTCTCATCTGATCGACGTTGAAGTGACGCATGTCCAGTCACGTTGACCGACCCAGGCAATCGCTCTTGAAAGTGGCGGCCGTAGCCTCACTCGAGCACACGTGTCCCCTTCGGTGTCTCTACCGACGCGTATAACCTCGCAACGTCGCTTTCAATGACCAGCACGCGGTCATCACACAGGCGCCCATCAAGAAACCCCGAAATGTGTTCCGCCTGAGGATGCTCGATCGTCAACTCGACGAAACGACACCCGAGATCAGCCATGTGCGTGGCGGGATGTGGACCGCTCGGCCACTGCAGAAAGCCGGGGAAACCGCCACCAAGCGGCAATGACCCTTCCTGTTCTACAGCGATACTCCATGCCAGAGCGCCGCGCGTCTGCCGCAACGCCCGACCGCCGAGATCACCGGCTTCGATAATGGTCGCGTCCAGATCCGTCGTGCCCAGCAGCCAGTGCTCGAGCCGTGCCGGTGCATCGCCGCGCCGATCCAGATTGAACCAACGCGGCCACGGCGGCGTTGGAGCATCGGGATCGATGGCGATGATCTCGAGAAAACACGCATCTCCGAGTCGCAGCAGATGGTTCTTCGTTCCCATCAGCGGGTGAGTGCCACCCGGAGGTACTTCGATACCGAGCCGTTCGCGTACATGCGCGACACCGGCCTCGACGTCAGGTGCGACGACTGCGAGGTGATCGAAGACAAGAGCAGTGTGGGTCAAGGTGCAAGAGCACTAGTTTGCCGTGATGACCGTCATCACCAACTCACCGTCCATGCGAATCGGACCGTCTTCGGTGGCACCGAGTGTGTACTCGAAGACCCCCGTCGCTGTGCCCCCGTCTTCGGCATGCACCATCAGCATCAGCATGTCACCGGATGACACCGACTCTTGCAGGATCGCCGCGACATCGAAGTTGTCACCACTGCGCAGGGGCGCGTAGCCGACAACCGGACCAGGCTTCATCATGGCGTCGGTGCGATGCACGACCAACCAGCCGTTGTCATCGGCCTTGACCATGCTTGCGCTGACGACTCCGTTGGCAACGGATTGATCCTTGGCGACGACCATGGGACCTTCGGAATGTGCAGCTGCAAACAACAGGCCTGAACTCATGGTGACAGCGACGGCGAGGAGTGCGATAGATTTCATGATGATAGGGCCATTTTTTACTGGAAACGGTAAAGTAACTGAGCATGTTCCGCGCCAACATTTGTGCGACCGGCGAACTGCTTTTCGCAAGGCTCGCGACCTGTCTTTGACGAATCCTCGACTACACTTGCGAACGAGCACTGACTGCGCGAACCGATGACGCCTGAATTGACCGTACTGGTTCTTGCCGCCCTGTTGCAGGTGGTGCAATTCGTATTGATGGCGATTCCGGTCAATCTCGAAGTTGGCACAGGCAAGACGTTGTCACCGCGCGATCCGGACGCGATCAGCGGCTCGGTGCGCGACCAGGTATCGCCGCGAACCGGCCGTCTGATCCGGGCGCTGGACAATCATTTCGAGGCGTTGATCCTGTTCACGATTGCCGTGGTCGTGGTCATCTTGTCGAACAGCTCCAGCGCGCTGACCGTTGCCTGTGCGTGGTTCTATCTTGGCGCGCGTGTTCTGTACATACCTGCCTATGCCTTCGGCTGGGTTCCCTGGCGTTCGTTGATCTGGGCAGTCGGGCTTGGCGCGACCGTGGTCATGTTGATTTCGTCATTGCTGCACGGCGGAAGCTGACCAGGCGATTGTGGCCACGTGACCGGCTGCGGTACAGCGCGACCCGGCTGATGGCCCCTCGAAATCGGCGCTGAAGTACCGCCATCTGAATTCGCAAGGCTCATAGCGCAGCAAGTCGACGCTCGAGGTGGCGTCGTTCCGCATTGTTGGTCGACAGCGCTTTCGCCTTCCGTAGTGCCGCGGCGGCGGCTTCAGGTCGGCCGAGTCGATACAGCAACTCGCCACGTGCACTGTGAAAGTACGGATAGTCCCGTAGATCACCCTGCAGGTCATCGGCATCGTGGATCTGCTCAAGCGCGTTGAGCCCGGCCTCGTTCCCGCTCGCTTCGGCGACAGCAACGGCCCGGTTGAGTGCAAGCAGTGCGGTTGGGGAGCGTCGTAGCATCGCGTCGTAGAGCCGCACGATGCTTCTCCAGTGTGTTGACTCGACGCTTGTCGCGGTTGCGTGCAGGGCAGCGACGGCGGCCTGGAGCTGATACAGACCGCCCTGACCGGCTGCATGTGCTCGCGCCAGACAGGCCAGGCCACGACGGATTCGCTGCTGATCCCAGCGGGATCGATCCTGCTCGGCGAGTACGACGGGAACGCCGTCGACATCGACGCGAGCGGCCCGTCGCGCATCGATGAGCAGCATCAAGGCGAGCAGGCCACAGACTTCCGGATCGTCCGGCACGAGACGCCCGAGCAGCTCACCGAGCCAGATCGCCTCATCGCACAGATCGCCGCGGATGAGTTCATTCGAGGCGACTCCCGCATGGCCTTCCGTGAAGATCGAGTGGATCACCGCGCACACCGCCGGTAGCCGCGCGTCGAGTGTGCCGATATCCGGTGGGTCGAAAGGAATGCCGGCCAGCCGGATCTTGTCCTTCGCGCGGCTCAGTCGGCGCGTCATGGCCGATTCGGAGACGAAGAATGCCCGAGCGACCTGTCGAGTGGACAAGCCGGCAACGATGCGAAGCGTGAGGGCCACCTGTGCCTCCATGGACAGGGCAGGGTGGCAACAGCCGGCTAACAGCGCCAGCTGCTCGTCGAGTGCGTCGTCGTGTTGCTCAACATCGGCGGAAGCGTCGAAGGCGCGGTCAGCGGCGTCTATTGATACGAGCGGGAGAAGCGCATCGAGACGCTGTGCACGCCGGAGCCGGTCGATCGCCTTGCGTCGCGCGGTGGTCAGAAGCCAGGCCCCCGGGTGTTTCGGACTTTCCTCGTGCGGCCAGCGTGTCGTCGCTTCGACAAAGGCGTCCTGGGCCGCGTCTTCTGCGATGCCGAGATCACGGAAGTCACGGACCAGGATCGCGACCAATCGCGTCCACTCAGTGGCGAAGATGTCCGTGAGCGTCGGCGTCATCACCGGATGGTCGATGCCTTCGTGCATTCGGTCAGGTGTCGAACGCCATTACCGGCCGGACCTCGACTCGGCCGAAGTGCACGTTTGGAATCTTCGCCGCCCAGTCGAGTGCCTCGTCGAGATTCGCGACATCGATGACATAGAAGCCGCCGAGAACTTCCTTCGATTCGATGAACGGACCGTCGGTGACGATCCGCTCACCATCGCGCAGGGCAACGGTGGTTGCCGTCTCGCTACCCTGCAGGGCTTCACCCGAAACCAGTGCCCCTGCCTCACGTAAAGCGGTGCTGTACGCGAACCACTCCTGCATGTACGGTCCGAACTGTTCACTGTCGGGTTGCGGTTCATCGACCGGGTCACTCACGAGCATGAGCATGTATTTCATCGATACTCTCCTTGCTGTCGATCGGTCGGAATGACCGATTCACCCTCATGACGAACCGGTAGGTCGAAACCGGACAACGGGCTCGAGTTTTTCAGACCTTCGATTTCGAGCATTCAATAGGTCGCGCGCCCACCCGAAAGATCGAAGACACCGGCGGTGGTGAAGCTGTTCTCGGCACTCGCGAGCCAGGCGATCATCGCCGCCGCCTCGTTCAGTTCGAGGAACCTTCCGCGCGGGATCTTCGACAGCATGTAGTCGATGTGCTCCTGCTTCATCTGATCGAAGATGCGGGTACGGGCTGCGGCGGGAGTGACGCAGTTGACCGCGATGTCCAGATCTGCGAGCTCCTTGCCGAGCGATTTCGTCAGACCGATGACACCGGCCTTGGAGGCGGAGTAGGCACTGGCGTTGGGGTTGCCTTCCTTGCCGGCAACCGAGGCGATGTTGACGATTCGGCCGTAGCCCTGAGTTTTCATCGTCGGTACGACGGCGCGATTCACATGGAAGGTGCCGACCAGGTTCACATCCATGATGTGTTGGAACTCGGCGACGGGATAGTCGGCGAGCGTCTCGTTGATACCGGCGATGCCCGCCGAGTTGACGAGGATGTCGACGCGGGCGGTCGCATCGAGTGTTCTCGCCATGGCGGCGCTGACACTTTCCCAGTCACTGACGTCCACCTGGCAAGCGATGGCTCCTTTGCCGATGTCGATCGCCGCTTTTTCGGCAAGCGCCGCGTCGATGTCCCACAC
>Ga0209828_1000883_pt1 | contig 28334 bp, 21 predicted proteins | sample MaitaG_FD_187429 | JGI IMG/M metagenome (GOLD analysis project Ga0209828, IMG submission 187429) | Marine algal microbial communities from Maine, USA - Maine_Asex2 metaG (SPAdes) (version 2) | ecosystem: Host-associated > Algae > Red algae > Unclassified | place: Maine, USA | collected 2015-01-05
CACACGTCTGTTTTCCCGGAATCGAAAGCGAAGCATTGCTTTTCAAACTCGAGCGGGTCGGCATCTATGCATCTGCAGCATCGTCTTGCGCCAGCGGTGCTCAAGACCCGAGCCATGTATTGGCGGCAATGGGGTATCCCCGAGAACTCGCAGCTGGTTCCTTGCGCATGTCGCTCGGCTTCGGCACGACCGACGCAGATATCGATCGAGCGTTGACCATCATTCCCGAAGCGGTGCATACCTTGCGCGCCGCGGCGGCTTAGGAGTCTGCAATGCAGGTAATGGTCGCAATGTCGGGCGGTGTCGATTCGTCGGTGGCCGCAGCCATGATGATCGAAGCCGGTCACGAGGTGGTCGGTGTGACCATGAAACTCTGGGGCGGACCGAGCGACAAGGGCTGTTGTTCTGTGAGCGACGTGCTCGACGCTCGCCGGGCGGCTGACGCAATCGGCGTTGATCACCATGTGTTCAACTTCGGCGATGACTTTGAACGCCACGTTATTGCTCCCTACGTGGCCGAGCATGCCGCTGGCCGGACCCCCAACCCGTGCATCGAGTGCAACCGGTCAATCAAGTTTGCTCGCCTGCTGGAACGGGCTGACGCACTTGGCTTCGATGCCGTTGTCACCGGACACCATGCCCAAATCGTGACCCTGGGCGATGGCAGCCGCCGTATTGCGCGTGCGGTCGATATGGCTAAAGACCAGAGCTACGTGCTGCACATGATCTCGCCCGAAGACTTGCAACGGGTTGAGTTTCCCGTAGGTGGGCTTGAGAAGTCGGTCGTGCGCCAAATGGCCGCAGACCTAGGCATGAGGGTCGCCGACAAGCCTGACAGCCAGGACGTCTGCTTCATTAGTAGCACCACCAGCCGCGACGAGTTCCTAGGCAATCGACTCACCCATACTCCCGCGACCGTTGTCGACACCGATGGCACCCAGGTTGGCCATGTCGACTCGATTCAGCTCGTCACGATCGGTCAGCGCAAGGGGCTTGGTTTGGCTGGCGGAGCGCCGCCCCAATATGTCAACAACGTCGATGTTGCCGCCCAGCGAGTAACGATTGGTTCTCGCCAGGATCTGCTGAGTGATTCCGTGGAACTCAACAACATGGTGTGGGCTGGCGACGCAATCGAGCAGGGCCTGGTCGCGCAGACCAGCGCCCATGGCACGCCCAGGCCGGCAACGGTGCGGGGTGACCGGGTGCTTTGGGAATCCAAACAACCTCGGGTCGCTCCGGGACAGACCGTCGTGCTTTATCAAGGCGACGTAGTTGTTGGTGGTGGCATCGCCCGTTAGGGCGATAAGACCCTGGGGCTAGTCGACAGCGATGTTGCGGCGTTGGGCTTCGTCGAGGAGTTCCCCGGGCCGGGTTGGCGAGAACAAGAACCGCCGTACGTCGGTGAGTTCAGCTGCGCCCGCTTTCGTGTCGCGCAACCCGAGTGGGGCCGGATCGGTCAGCTCGCATTCCAGCAATAGGCCGGCGGCGTTGTTCGACAGGTCCCGGGCCGGGCTTCCTTGGATTGCAGCGCCGACTCGTTCGATGGCCGTTCTGCGAAACAGCACAGGCTCGGTCACCACCATGAGGTCGTGCAGCACCATGCCGGTCGGCACGAACACAATCCATCGTCGGGCGAGTTGATGCAGCGCTCGAGAGCCCACGGCAACGGTGCCAGCGCCGACGACGACGCCGATAATGCCCAGAACCCAACTGTGGTTGCCGAGCAACAGAGGGCCCGCAGCGACGCCAGCAGTCATGAGTAAGCCGACAAGCGGCGCGATCAGATAGCCGATGTAGGCCGGCGGCCGGAGCAACATGCGGCGCTCATCGCCATAGCTGCCACCGTCGACGAACCGATCTCCAACGAGCTCATTGACGGCCGTGATCGCAACGAGCGAAGCATGAGCGACCGCCAAGATCGAGATGGCAGAAAAGTCAGTGTCAATCACCGCCCATACGCCCAGTGGCACCGCACCGAATGCCAGCACCCGCAAGATGGTCAGCGTGACAGGCACAGGAACCATCATGGCCACCATGCCAAAGGCCCACAGAACCCACAGTCCGAGCGTCATCACTTGGGGTACTTGGTGACCCGCAGACGAGATCGCGTCACTCGCAGCTTGACCAAGTGTCAAGGGAAGAAAGAACCACAGACCTCGAAGCATCCATACTGCACCCGTACGCATCCAGACAAGCTTGCCAAGGTTCTCGCTCGACCCCACCGGACCTGTCGTGACGTCCGTGTGCACGGGCGCTGCAAGGGCGGAAATGCAACCCTTTACGTTTCCCGAAACGGGCGAGCTGTTGAGGAGGGCTGCTGGTTAGCTGGCGTCGAAACACCAGGTGAACGTGGTCGAGTTGTCGCGACCTTGCGCGATGAGCCAGTAAAAGACCCGCACGCAGTTTCTATCTGCCTGGAGATCGTCGATGATCTTGCCGTCTCGGGGCTCAAAGCTCAACAGATTGAGGGCCTCGGCTCGGAATAACTCGTCTTCTGGGATCACGATGCCATTGATCTCAAGTTCGGCGTCGTAGCCAACCGCTAGGTCGACAGAGACGTCGGTCTGACTCAAAACATTTGAGCCCGGTTCAGGGGCTACGGATTGAATTGCAACCGGCAAATCAGTGCTTCGGGGATTGCTCTGATACACGATCACGGCAACCGCTGACAGGGCGGCCGCAAGGGCCAACATCGACACGATTATAAGCCGTCGGGTTCTCGCTGAAGGGAGGTCCACACCCCGATCGTAGGGGCAAGCCACGGCGAGTCCCCGCTCGGCACTGCTGCACATCGGTCACAGAACCTGTTGAGATCTTCAGGAAGAACGACAGGCGCCGCTCGGGCGCAGCGCCAGGCATATACGATCGAGACGCCATGGACCCCACTGCGCTGACCGAGATGGTCGACCGCGTTCTTAGCGATCGATATCGCATCGAAGAGCTGATCGGATTCGGGGCGATCTCTGCGGTGTATTCGGCGTTCGATCTGGTTGAAAATCGATGGGTGGCATGCAAGGTCTTCGACGATGCGATTGCCAACGACCAAGCCTTCGTTGAACGCTTGCTCGAAGCCGTTGAGCAGGCGGCACTTCTTCATCACCCAAATATCGCTTCGATCTACGACTGGGGATTCGACCACGGCCCTTATGTGGTGTCAGAGCTTTGTGAAGGTGGAAGCTTGGCTGCGGTGCTCGCGTCGGGCCGGACCTTTGCCCCAAGCCAAGCGCTCGTGATGGCGCTCGAATGTGCTCGGGCGTTGGATTACGGGCACGAACAAGGAGCGTTGCACCGCAACATCACGCCAACCAATGTGTTGTTCAGTTCCGACGAACATGTGCGATTGAGTGACTATGGCCTGACCGCAGTCCTGGCCGATGCACCCGCCTCCCGGGCCGCCCGGGCGCTCGAGGGCGTTCGGTACGCGTCGCCCGAACAGGCGCGCGGCCGCCAAGTCGACGAATCCACAGACCTGTATTCGCTCGCATTGGTGGTGAACCAGGCGGTGAGTGGCCGCGGCCCGGCCGTTGCCGAAACCGTGGTCGGCACGCTTATGGAGCGAGCCGAAGCCCCGGCGGCCCTCGACCCTTCACTCGAGGGCCTTTTGCCCCCGCTCGAACGATGCGGTCGGATTGACGCTACGGAACGGCCCGAAGCCGGCGAGCTGGCGATAGCGCTGCTTGCCACTGCCGAGACGATGCCGCGTCCCGAGGCGCTCCCGCTGGCTGGCATCGGCAGCGACGCAACGCAGCTGGCCGAGAGCGAACTTTCGGTTGCCGGTGGGAGCCCAGCCGTAGCGCTGGTGCACGGCGCAGGCTTCGACAGCGAAGCCGTCGTCGAACCGCCCATAGTCCTCGTCGCCGGGCCGACCGCTGTCGAAGACGTGGACCTAGATATCTATTCCGGCGGCTTCGCCGACGACGTGCCGGCCCAGGTGCCTGCCGGCGTCGAAGTTCCAGTCGACCCAAATCCGGCTTTGGGCGGACTAGAGAACCTTGAAGAAGTCGAACCAGTCTTTGCTTCGGTAGCAGGGGTCGAAGTCGCTGATCAACTCGACGTGCCCGAACCGGCCGCACGTCGGCGGGTATCGAGTGCGGTGTACGCCGAAGCTGACGATGACGCGGACGATCGCTTGCCATGGTGGCCATTGCTCGTGCTGGGATTACTCGTCGTAGGCGCAATCGCAGTAAGCGTGTACTTCTTCGGCATTGTCTCCGGGCCAGATTCTGCCCAGGTTCCTGACTTAGTTGGCGTGCCCATCGATGAACTCGAGAGTCGTGTCGAAGGCCGAGACTGGCAGATTGAACGGCTCGAGAATCGACTCGACGGCTCGACCGAAGGCTCGATCATCGCCCAGTCGCCGAGCGCCGGGGTTGACCTCGAAGCTGGCGAAACATTGAGTGTGACGGTGTCGCTGGGCAACCAAATGGTCGAGATCCCGAGCGACATTATTGGCCTTAGCGTGGATCAGGCATCGTCGCGACTCGCCTCGGTCGGTCTCTCGGTAGGCAGACTCGCCGAGGAGAACAGCGAGGCGTTTGCATCGGGTCTGGTGATAGGACTTGACGAACCAACCACACAAAAGCCAGCGGGCCAGGGCGTGTCTCTTCGAGTATCACTCGGCCCTGAAGACCGCATCGTGCCGCCTTCGGTCATTGGTATGGCGATCGGCGATGCCACCAGCCTGCTCGTTGGGCTACGGCTCCAAGCCGTCGAAGAAACTGCCTATAGCCCCGATGCAGAGGTCGGCACCGTGCTTGCCTCGATCCCCGCCTCGGGCGAAGTCGTGCCCGCTGACTCCGCTGTCGTGCTCATCGTGAGCGCTGGCCCCGAACCAGTCGAGATGCCCGACATCATTGGCTTCACGCTCGAAGATGCAATCGACGAGCTCGAGGCTCTTGGTCTGATTTGGACCGACACCGAGGGAACCCCAGGCGAAGACGTCATCGGCTCCCTGCCTCCGATTGGGGCAATGGCCGAAGTCGGCACCGAGGTCACCATCATCCTCGGTGAACCTTCCGAGGACGAAGAAGACGAGTAGTCCAGATCCGCAGGCGCTCGACCTGCTTTCGGGCGGATTCCCGGCCCAAAGCACCGTTTTCTCGCTACCGGAGCGAACACGCAACGTGTTCGCGTTACGCAGCTTCGATGCAGTAATAGTTCGACAGCACGAGAGTGTCCTTCTGCACAACTTCATAGGGCGTGTCGCAGGAGTTCTTTAATGGTGCGTTCGTAGTGGTTGACGGCCCTAAGGGGGCTAGCGGATAGCTCTCGACATCTGTTGGCAGCCCCACGAGTTGCGCCGATGTGGAGCTTCGCACTGTGCCTATCCGCGCAACCTCCAAGGCTGCAGCTAGTCGGTAATGGCGGTCAGGCGGGCTACGACTTCTTCGGCGAGGGCTTGTTGTTCGGGGCTGGCCTCGATGTCTTGCAGCGACATCATCAGCGTGATGTCGCCCTGGACCTCGATCTCGCCGCTCATGAAGGCAATCATCACGTTCTCCGGCTGCGGATCGACCAGGAGCTGTCGAGCGATTCCGTACGGCACCGTGACCGAAACGTCGACTTCGTCGAGGTGGCCATCGTCGGGAACGAGTGAACCATCGGTGGTGTCGATGTGTCCCAGAACCTCGGTCTCGCTGAACGGAGCGTCGGTCACGGTCACGTTGAGGCGAAGCGCCTCGGTCGGCTCGTCGACCCGGTCGCGATACTCGTCGTGGATCTCGCGGGCTGCTGCGATCCAGGCTGGCGAAAGAAACGGGTGGGTTGCCACGGTGACACGGTAGTGCGGTGCTCTCGTGATGGGGCTAAGCCAGATATCATGAGCCACTGTGCCTGACTGCAAGATGACCTCATGAGTGGCGAAATCTCGAGCGACGAAGTAGCCCACGTTGCCTCGCTAGCCCGTTTGCGTGTCGCGGACGAGGAGCTGGACACCTTCACCGAACAGCTTTGCGCTGTGCTTGAGACCGCAGCGGCGCTCAACTCGCTCGAACTCGACGAGGTGCCTCCTATGGCGCAGCCGTATCCCCTAGCAAACGTGGTGCGGCCCGATGTCATCGTGCCGGGCCTGGATCGCGACGAGGTGCTTTCCCAGGCGCCCCAGGCCGAGGATGGCCGGTTCAAGGTGCCACCCGCTCTCGGAGAAGCACCATGACCAACGCATTCGACCTTGCTGCCGCAGTCCGCTCTGGCGAACAATCCGCTGCCAATGCGCTCGCGGCTTCCTACGCAGCCATCGCAGCCCGAGACGACGAGATCAACGCCTTTCTTCACCTGACCAAGGCTCGGGCCCAGGCCCAGGCGGCTGCAGTCGACCACAAGGTTGCAGGGGGCGAGGACCCGGGACCTCTCGCTGGGGTGCCGATTGCCCTCAAAGACAACATGTGCACTCGCGGCGAGCCGACAACGTGTAGCTCCAAAATTCTCGAAGGCTGGCGCCCTCCGTACGACGCAACGGTGATCGGACGGCTCGAAGCAGCCGGTGCCACCATCGTTGGCAAGACCAATCTGGACGAGTTCGCCATGGGGTCCTCGACCGAAAACTCTGCCTATGGCCCGACCCGCAACCCGCACGACACCAGTCGTGTGCCGGGTGGTTCTAGCGGCGGATCAGCGGCAGCGGTTGCTGCCAACTATGTTCCGCTCTCACTTGGCAGCGACACCGGCGGATCAATTCGTCAGCCAGCAGCCTTGTGCGGCGTCGTCGGCGTCAAGCCGACCTACGGCGCAGTTTCGCGCTACGGCCTGATTGCGTTCGCCAGCTCGTTGGACCAGATCGGCCCCTTCGCCACCAACGTGACCGACGCAGCACTGTGCCTCGATGTCATTAGCGGCCACGACCCAATGGACGCAACGTCGATCCCGGTGCCGCTCACGCCAACAATGCCAACACTCAACGACGGTGTCGCCGGCATGCGGATCGGTATTGTCGACGAGCTCATGGGCGAAGGCATCGACGACGATGTCATCGCTCGTACGAACGAAGCCGCCCAGGCACTGGTTGCCGCAGGGGCGACCGTGGAACGGGTGAGCATCCCGGCCACGATCTACGGTCTTGCCGCCTATTACCTGATCGCTCCGGCCGAAGCATCGAGCAACCTGGCTCGCTTCGATGGCGTGCGGTACGGCCAGCGCGTCGAAGGGCAGAACGTTGCCGCCATGAATGTGGCGACTCGCACCGCCGGGTTCGGCGACGAAGTCAAACGCCGCATCATGCTCGGCACCTACGCGTTGTCGTCTGGCTACTACGACGCCTACTACGGCAAGGCTCAACGAGTGCGAACACTGATCTCCAATGAATTTCAGGCGGCGTACAAGAATTTCGATTTGTTGTTGTCGCCAACATCGCCATCGACTGCGTTCGAGATCGGTGCCAAGAGCGACCCGATGGCGCTGTACATGTGCGATGTGTGCACGATCCCGTCGAATCTTGCTGGCCATCCGTCTATGTCGGTGCCGTTCGGTGTGGGCGACGACGGGCTGCCAATCGGGGTGCAGGTGCTTGCACCAATGCTCGACGAAGCCAAAATGTTCCGAGCAGCCAAGGTCCTCGAAGATGCCGCAAGCACAACCCCGGAGGCCTCCGCATGAGTGACGTTCTACCAGCAGGTTGGGAGATGGTGATCGGTCTCGAAGTTCACGTTGAGCTGGCGACCAAAACCAAGCTGTTCTGTGGTTGTGCGAATGCATTTGGCGATGAGCCCAACACCAACATCTGCCCGACTTGCCTTGGCCTGCCGGGTTCATTGCCGGTGCCGAACGCCCAGGCCGTCGATTATGCAATGCAGCTTGGGCGGGCATTGAACTGCACCGTGTCGCCGTCGATTTTTGCTCGCAAGAACTACTTCTATCCCGATATGCCCAAGGACTTCCAGACGACGCAGTACGAGGAGCCCACGAACGAGGAAGGCTTTGTTGTCCTTCCCGACGGAACCTCGATCGGTGTGGAGCGCGCTCATATCGAAGAGGACACCGGCAAGTCCACGCACTTGGGTGGGGGTGGCCGCATTCATGATGCGACCGCCACACTGGTCGACTACAACCGTGCCGGTGTGCCGCTCGTCGAGATTGTGAGCCACCCGGTCATGCACTCGGCCGAGGTTGCTCGGGCCTACGTTGCTGAACTGCGCGACATCTTGCTAGCGACTGGCGTGAGCGATGCCCGCATGGAAGAAGGCTCGATGCGGGTCGACGCCAATGTGTCGGTGCGGCCAGTCGGCAGCACCGAGTTGCGCACCCGGTGCGAGGTCAAGAACATAAACTCGCTGCGGTCACTCGGGCGGGCGATCAACTACGAAGCCCGGCGCCATGTCGACCTGTGGACCAACGGCGACGAGCCCAAACAAGAGACTCGCCACTGGGACGAAGACGGTGGCCGTTCCACTCCTGGTCGATCCAAAGAAGACGCCGACGATTATCGCTACTTTGCCTGCCCGGATCTCCCTCCGCTCGTGCCGACCCAAGCCGACATCGACGCAATCGATGCCGCGATGCCTGGACTGCCTGCGGCGCGCCGTGCGACGCTGGCCGAAGCCGCTGGTGTCAACGTAGCTGACACGACGCTGACCGTTGAGCGAGGCCTCGACAGGCTGGTAGTCGCCGTGATCGGCGCTGGTGCTGATGCCGGGGCGGCGATGAAGCACGCTGACCAGAACCTTTCCGATGGTCAAGGCGAGCTCAGCGTCGAGTCGTTCGCTGCACTCATTGCCATGGAAGCTGATGGCTCACTGAGCTCAACGCAGGTCAAGACCGTGCTGGCAGAACTCGTAGCCAACGGCGGAAGCCCTGCGGACATCGCATCCTTGATGGGCTTCGAAGCCATGGACACCAGCGAGCTCGAATCGCTCCTCGACAGCATCATCGCCGACAGTCCCGAAGAGTGGGCCCGGTTCGTCGAAGGCGACCGCAAGGTCCAAGGCTTCTTCGTAGGAAAAATCATGAAAGCCACCCAAGGCAAAGCCGACGGCAAAGTCGTGAACCAACTCATGACGCAAAAAGCGGAGGGGTAGCACGCGCCAGGGCCGCTTGAACGGTAGCTAGCCGTTCCATGCCAACAGCCTGATCTCGCCGCGTCATGCCAGGTCTTGCCGGGGCTCACCTCTCCAGGGGTAGAGAGTACGAGGTTCATAAAACCTGAGGCAGTAGGGTCGCCGCCATGAATCGTCGTAGGGAATGGATGGGCATCCTTGCCGTTGTTGGCTTCGTCATTGCGTTGCTCGCATATCAGTTCTTGCCTGCAAGCAACGCCCCCGCCAACGCAGTGCAGGTCGACCAGTTGGACCAGGCTGAGGTTGAGATTGGCGACGACGCAGGCTCCGCCACCATCGAGAACGGATTCGATACCGAGGTCGTTTACGACTGGATCATCGACGTCGACGAGTTGCCCGACGAGGCATTCGACACCTTGCTGTTGATTGACGCCAACGGACCTTACCCCTACAGCAAAGACGGCACCACGTTCCAGAATCGTGAGCGGCTGCTGCCATCGCAGCCTGGCAACTATTACCAAGAGTTCACCGTTGACACGCCGGGGCTCGACCATCGCGGCGCGAAACGAATTGTGGCTGGCGCCGACGGCGAACTGTTCTGGACCGATGACCACTACGACTCGTTCGCTCAGATCGTTGGATGGAGCGGGGGCTGAATAATGTGGAATGACTCACTTTCCCTACTGGCCTCTGGGCTCGCCTTCGTCGGTCCTGCCACAAACCTCGAATCGCTTGCCGACGACCTGGGTCGCGCAGGCTGGCGGGTTGGCATTTGCACGATCGGCGAAGGAACGACCAAAGCGTCGCTTCTTGAATCCATCGCTGTTTCGCTGAACTTCCCCGACTGGACGGGGCGCAATCTCGACGCGATCTACGACTCGCTCACCGATCTTTCGTGGCTCGATGAACAACAGGTCGCCTTGATCATCGACTCGGCGGCCGCACGACCGAGCGCCGTTGAGGGTTGGCAGCAGATCCGCCAAGTACTGCTCGACGCAGCCGCATGGTGGCACCCACTCGAGCGCAGCTTCGTAACGATTATTCGCTAGCGACGAGAAACGAAGCGACCACAGCAGAGGCGCCTCGTGCGCCCCACTGGCGATCGGCTCGCCAGCGAATTACCAGACAAATCAGGCGGGAAGGGAACGTAAAGCGAGAACTAAGCGTGTAAGGGGTGAATGGACATCTCGGCGACGCCATCTGTAGGGGCGGGCCACGCACCCTTTGGGCCTGCGACGCTGTCGGACGCTAGCGGACAAGTCGTGCGGCGAGGAGTCCCTTGTTATAAGTCGCACTGTCACAACCGGCTTCAGGCAATCTCCCGCGACCGCGACGGAGCGCATAGCAATCCAAAAGCTTGATGATGACTGACATCGCTCGAGAAACTAGCGAGCCATTAGTGAGGCGGTGCCAGGCACCGCCTCACTAGGCTCGGAGGTTGCGAGTGCGCCGTTGTGGAAGCGGATGGTGTCGGAACCAGCTGATCGGACTCGATCTCCGGGCAGCAAGATGCCGGTGATGTTGCATGGGTCGACGGCCATGATGTTGACGATGCTGTTCTTTGCGCCGCTGCTCTTGCGTTGTTCTCGTAATGCCCGGATGGCTTCGACCGAGGCGTACTGTTCGCCGGCGAAGCCGCTCACGAATCGGCCGCCGCGAATGAGACCGCGCGCTTCGAGGCGGCGGAAAGCCCAGAGCACCTCGCGCCACGGAATCGCCAGCGACTCGGTTTGTACCAAGTCGCGAAACACCACGCCCCAGCGAGCGAGAAGTTGTTCGGCAACCGCTTCGGCGAGTTCGTCGGGGTCCTCGATGTGCATTGGCGCTGGCAGTACGGACCAGCGGCCTTCGGCGCGCTCATGGCCAGCGGCGCCTCGCCGCAAGCCACGGCGCCCGAGTGAGTGCCGGGCGCTACGGACTTTGCGAGTAGCGAACAGGGTGCGTACCGCTCCGAAACTATCGGCAGTTACCACCCCGAGGCCTACGGCATTCCAGAGCGCTTCCTCGATTTCGTGAGCCGGCCGGTCGAAGTGGTCGACGAGGTCAGCGTGAAACTTGGCGCCCTGCTGTCCGAGCAGTTCCACGATGGCGGTCACCAGGTCCTGACTGGCAACGTGTTCGCCCTTGGCGCCCACACCAATGATGTCTGCAGAGATGTTGGTTTCATCGCCCGTTGGTTCAGCACCGGTGTGGGTCACGGGTTGATTGGCTTCGGTGCTGCTATTGGCGGTGTGGCTCCCTGCAAGCTCGGGCGTGTTCTTGCGGCCAGCGGCCAGTAACCAACCAAAGTCGCCACGGGTGGTCAGGCTGACGCGGGTTGCTCGGCTCGGTGCAAGCCTGCGTTGTGGCGTTCTGGGCTGCAGCTCACAATCATCGTCGCCAGCGGCGGGTGGTGACAGCCGTCCCCAAACGACCTCGCCCCCCAGACACAGCTCGTCGAGCCAGCCGGGCTGGTAGTTGGCCACTCGACTGGCGAGCACCGCCTCCCACGAGCCTGCAGGAACCTCGTAGCCCTGGAGCTGTTCGAGTACCGACACGAGACCGGCACGGCCCCGAACCTTGGTGTCGTCGGTCAGATGCTGCCAGCGGAACAGGAACTGCACAAACTGTTGCGGGTTGCACGGCTCGATTTGTTTGCGGCGCCGCTTCTGGGAGTAGACGTGGATGCGGGCCAGGAGTTGGCGGCTACACCACTCGGTCTCTGCGCCTTCGCTGGGCGACCATGCACCCCGGATCACGAAGCCGGTGCCTTCGAGGCCGACCAAGGCAATAGCGACCCGATTGGTTTCGGTGCCGCACAGCTCGGCCAGGTCAGAGGTAGTGATCGGCCCGGTGGTGGTCAGGTGGCCGCGAACCATTGCCTGGAGGCCTTCTTCGCCCGGCGTGGTATCGGTGCCAATCGCTCGGGCTGAGTCGGCAAGTTCGGCGGTCGACCAGAACCCGCCGTCGAGAGCGACGGCTCGATGACGGGCGGCAAGTTCGTCGAACAGAACCTGCCACTGAGGCCGAACACGAGTGCGCACCAGGTCCGCGAGCAGATCGTGCAGCTCGTCGGCGGTGCGCACATCGGGTTTGGCCTCGATGCGCACCTGCTTGATCGCGGAGAGATCAACGCCACCAATGTCGTCGAGATCGACAGGAATGCCGCGACGCAGTGGCACGGCCCGTGACCTGCGATCAATAGCTTCGGCGTCGTCGAGAAAGGTAAATGCTGGGCCAACCAGCAGCTCGTGGGCGAGCGGCGAAGGCTCGACCGAATCGACACAGGTGACTGCCAGATCGCCCGACTCGAGTCGGCGTACCAATTCGCAAAGGCCGTCGACGTCCATGCCCTCATTGAGGGTGTCGAACATGGTCTGGCGCACGATTGGATGATCGGGAATCTCGATGGGTCCGTTGATGTGTTCTTGGCACCCTGCTGCCGACGGGAACGCCGCCGCCATTGCATCGTCGGCTTCCATCCGCTGGATAGGCGGCGGGTTCTTGCGCCCGCCTTTCCATCGCAGCACGGTAAGCGAGCGGTTGAGATTCCATCGCCAGCGAGAGATGAACATGGGTGATGGCGGCACCAGCACGGCTTGGGTGAGCGTTTGGGGCACGTGCTCGGACTTGAGGTAGTTCTGAACGTCTTCGAGCGCAAAGCTGTGCTGGGGCCCGAGCGACAACAAGACCGAATCGTCGTTGGCTGCGGCCTGCAGTTCGAAGTCGAAGTTCACGCAGAATTTCTTGCGCAGCGCGAGACCGAACGCTCGATTGATGCGGCCACCAAAGGGGGAGTGCACCACGAGCTGCATGCCGCCGGTCTGGTCGAAGAACCTCTCGATGACCAACCGATCGGTAGTTGGTAAGTCGCCAAGCACCGCTAAGGATGCGGCCAGGTAGGCCACCACCATGTCGGCGGCGACCCGGTCGATCCCGGCGATCTCGATCAGCCAGTCGACGGCAACTCGGGGCGACTGCTTCTCGATGAGTTCCTGCACGCCCGCGCGGAGCGCGGAGACTTCGTCGGACAGTTCTTTGGTGCGCGCTGGAGCCTCGCCCAGCCAAACCGGAATGGTCGGCGGCTTGCCGCCAGCGTCGACGACCCGCACGATGCCTGGCTCGATCCGCCGGATCTGCCAAGAGTGGGTGCCGAGCAGGAAGATGTCACCCGGTAGCGACTCGGTGGCCCAGTCCTCGTTGACGGTGCCGACCGCCATGTCGTCGGGATCAGCTATGACCCGATAGTCGGCCATCTCGGGGATGGCGCCGCCAGATGTCAGTGATGCCAGCCGGGCGCCACGGCGGCCTTCGACTTCGCCATTGATCTGGTCGTAGTGGACATAGGCGCCCTTGGGCCCCCGGCCGGTCACGATGCCTTTGGTCGTGAAGTCGAGAACTTCGTCGAAGACCTCGCGCGACAGATCGGCATAGGGGGCTGCGCCCGTCATGAGCTCAAACAGTTCGTCGACATTCCAGCGTTCGGCGGCGGTCTCGGCCACGATCTGCTGCGCCAAAATGTCGAGCGGCGCCACGGGCGGCAAGATGACATCGAGCCGGCCAGCTCTTGTGGCACTAAGCAACGCAGTGCACTCGACCAGCGAATCTCGGCTCAAGGGGAACAGTCGACCTTTGGGCGTGCCATGGCGGGTGTGGCCGGAGCGGCCGACCCGCTGCAAGAAGGTGGCGATGCTGCGGGGTGAGCCAATCTGACAGACCAGCTCGATAGGTCCAATGTCGATGCCCAGCTCGAGCGATGCTGTTGCCACGAGTGCTTTGAACTCACCGGCGCGAAGCTTGCGCTCGACCCGCTCGCGGCGATTCTTGGACAACGAACCGTGGTGCGCCGCGACCTTGTCGTCGCCCAGACGCTCGGCCAGTTGATGAGCGATGCGCTCGGCCATACGCCGGGTGTTCACAAACACCAACGTGGTGTGGTGCTGTTCGATCATGTCGGTGATCTCGTCGAGTAACTCGGCGACCATGTCAGCTGCGGGCAATGCTTCGAGTTCGCCATCGGGAAGCACCAACTCAAGATCGAGTGCCCGCTGGTGGCCGGTGTCAACCACGACGCAGTCAGGTTCGTTGGTCGGTTTGGTCCGGCGACTCCCCACGAGCAACCGCGCCACCGTTTCGATTGGCCGCTGGGTTGCCGAGAGACCAATGCGCACCGGGCGATCGGCGCAGATGTGCTCTAGTCGCTCAAGCGTGAGCGTGAGATGTGAGCCTCGCTTATCGCGGGCCACGGCATGGATTTCGTCGATGATTACCGTCTGCACCGTGCGCAGCGCGTTCCGGCTTTTTTCAGCAGTAACCATGAGATAGAGCGATTCGGGTGTGGTGACAATGAACTCGGGCGGCTTGCGCACCATGGAGCTGCGCTGGGAGCTGGTGGTGTCGCCGGAGCGCACGCCGACCCGCAGGTTCGGGGGCTGGTAACCAAGCTCCACGGCAATGGCTGCGATCTCATCGAGCGGTCGGGTCAAGTTCTCGCTGATATCCACGGCCAGCGCCTTGAGCGGTGAGATGTACACGACCTGAGCAGTGTTCGCCATGAGCTTGCCCGCGCCGTGACGCTTGTACAGCTGATCGATTGACACCAGAAACGCGGACAGTGTTTTGCCTGACCCGGTGGGAGCTGCGACCAGGGTGTCGTTGCCGGCCGCAATCGACGGCCAGGCCTGCTCTTGGGGCGCGGTGGGGCCAAGGGGGAAGGCGCGCTCGAACCAGATGCGTACCGCAGGGTGGAAGTCTGCGAGGGCCTCGAATAGCGGGGCATGGGGCGCGTCGAACTGCAGCTGTTGGACCTGTCCAACAGCCGATTCAACGGTCGTCAAAGGAAGCTCAATTATGGCCATAAGTGGTAACTGAACAACCTACACAGTGGGTGTGACAGTGCTGATCCGCCCCACTCGGGCCAAGGGTTGGCAGATGCTGTGGTGCCGGCTAGGGGCGTAACGATTCGTTTCTGGCATCGATGAGGGGGCGGAGGTGGGCGATGTGTTCGTGCCCGATACCGCAGCACCCGCCGATGACTTGCACACCTCGTTCGAGCCAGCCGATACACGCCGCGCTGTAGTCCTGCGGGGAGATCACGTCGATGAAAACCCAGACCGGGTGCTCAAATACTCCGCTTTGGGAGTACACCCCGACGGGGCCGCTCCAATGTCGCTGCACCACATCGAGGCATGCGTCGACATCATCGACCTCGGTGTGCATCACCGCAAAGAGCTCGACGGATTCGCCACTGAATCGCTGCATGAATGCCTGGAGGGTGTCGGTGCCAGCCCACATCCACGGTTCACCATCTTTGATAAAGCACGACACGCCGATCCACACAGGCAGGCCCGTTGCCAATGCCCCGGCCAGACACGCCTCGGTCTGTTTAATATCGCGCATCATCTCAAGCACGACAAGGTCAGCTCCAGCATCGGCCAGAATCTGACCCTGGGCCAGGAAGTTCGCCTCGGCGACTTCGATGGGTGGAAACTCGCCATCTTGGGTCGACGTAGACATCGAGCCAGCGACAAGCACCTTGGGTCGGCCAGATAGATCGCGGGCCTCGATAGCAAGCTCGACCGCGGCACGGTTCAAATCTTCGAACTGGTCTTCGATGTGTGCGTGGGCCAGCAGATGTTTGCTCGACGCATAAGTGTTGGCGATGATGAGTTCGGCACCTGCCTCGATATGGGCCAAATGCACTGCTCGGACGTCGTCGGGATGGGTCAAAGCAGCGCCCCCGCACCACGCCCCTTGAATCATCGGCACCCCGCGGCGCTCGATATCGGTGCCGGTGGCTCCATCGATAAGTACATATTCCCCTGCAACGAGGCGATCGCCAAGACGTGACATTGCAAAACAATGCCGCACGACGCGCCGAATAACACGCCTTAGCTCGAGAGAATTCAGCGCATTCCGCTGAATTCGCGACCCATTTGGTCGATAGGTCCCCGTATGTCTCGCGTAACTACTGCCTTCTTCACTCAGGCGCATCGCATCGCGGGTCAGCTAACGGTCACCGAACGCCTCTCTGAGAAGCTCAATGACCCACTCACTGACTTCATCGAGCTGACCGATGTGCGGATCTCTAGCCTGCTCAAATCAGATAACGCGCCCTCGGTGATTTGGCCTATGGCTGCGATCCCGAAGAAGGTCATCCTGCTCGCCACACTCGATATGCAGGAACACGAAAGCCGCCAAACGCGTATCGACAAGGTCCAGGCCAAGAAGGGCAGCGAGGTCGGGGCGGTCGTCGGGACAATCGAGGTCTACGGCACGGGCCATCTTCAATTCGACGGTGCGCCCACTCGAGTGCTCACCTCGCAACTCCAGCCCTTCTTCCCCATCACTGATGCGACGATCCTGCTCAGTCAACGTGAGATCGACAGCCGCATGAGCACCGGTCTTGCCTTGGTGAACCGCGAGCTGATCCAAGCATTCACTCTGGGCTAGTTGACGCCAGGAATCGGGTCTGGCTTTGATGCAACAAAGAGTCCTTCGGTCAACACGAAAGAGGGCTGACTCCCAAGGTCGGGTCGGAGCCAGTCGGCGACAGCGCCGGTCGCATCCGCAAGATCATCGAGCAGTTCGCCTCGGACCTGAGCGGGCACAGACATGTTCTCGGCCCACGGCTCAAAGAGCATCTTTTTGCCCATGGTCTCGAACTTGTTCACCACCAGACCTGTTGCCTCGATCAGCGCGGTCCACTCGGTTGCCGGCAGGCACCGCAAATGGCTGCGATCGCGGCGTCGTTCGAAGTCATCACACCAGATCGCCGCTTGGTCATTCTCGGGCGCCAAGTTGTCGACGAGGCCAAACGTGCCCCCGGGCCGAAGCACGCGGGCGGCCTCTCGGACAAACGTCGCCGGGTCAGAAAAGTGATGGGGAGCAATCCTGCAGGTGACCAGGTCAAAGGTCTTGGCGTCGAAACCCAATGCGTGGGCGTCAGCATCAGCGAAGGTCACGTTGGTGATGCCACGATCAGCAGCGCCTGCTTGGGCCACTACCAACATCTCTGGCGTTACGTCGGTGGCGACAACCGAGGCAACATGTTCTGCCACCGCAAACGCGGTGTGTCCAGCGGCAGTGGCAATGTCGAGCGCATGCCAATGTGGCTGCGGGGCGAGCATCTCGATAATTCGCCCAAGACTTGCGCCCTTTGCATGCACGGTTGAGGTGGCGTAGTTCGCAGCGTTCTTGCCGAACTGGCTCTGCGATGCCGCAAGGATCTCTGCCGCTTGGGTCACGTTGGACTGTGGCTTGCTGGGCTCGGACATCTGCTCACCCTATTGACCGTGTCGGTTACTCGAAGTCGATGGTGCTCAGGATCTCCGTTGCGAGCCGAATCGCGTCGCTGAACTGGCCCGGGTCTTCGAGGCTCTCTGCAGAGACAATGATGGTGCCTTGTGGATGGTCGATGACCCACATTTGGATGCGCAGCGGCGTGAACCATCCGAACAGGTCGGAGTTGAGCGAGAACTTATCGGTGAAGAAGGCCCGTTCCGATGGCAACACGCCCGTACCAGAAAATACTCGGGCAGGAAAACCCGCGATCGAAACGGCTGGCAATTCACTGATTCCCACAAAGGCGTCGTTGGTGCTCAGGTGGTCTATGACCGCGTCGTAGTCTGCGAAAACATCACCAGCCGCCGACGCATAGGGCGTGAAGATGTCGACTTCGGCCTGCTGCTCGCTATCCACGTAGATAAGGGTGTGGCTACTGAGCTGCAGAATGGGCCGGGGGGTAGCGAGCACGAAGCTGGTGACCCCGACAGGGATCCGGACAAGCCCCGGTTGCACCATCTCGGCCAGCAGTTCGTCGTCGGCGGTACGGGTCGCTAACGGTGGCGGACCCGCTGGTGTCGCCGTTTGGACCGGCGTTGGCGTCGACCCGTCGGTCGGGGTTGGTTCGACAACGATCGTGGGCGTAGGAACAGACGCTGCGGTTGGAGGCGGTGGTGCTGAGGTTGGCTCAGTCTGAACGGTTCCGGTGGTCGGAGCTTGCACGTCGGCGACCAGCGAACTCGTGGTTCGGTCGATTGCGCATGCGGAAACAGACAGGGCGCTCACACAAATACAAGCAGCGATCTTGGCCATCAGGATCTTGGCCACGAGAGGCCGCTTGCTCAGTTCCGCCTTGGTCATTGTGCATAACCTAATACCCAGCGCCGGTGTCAACAGGTCCGATCAGGTCCTGGCCAGCCAAGTAATGCCGAACGTTACGGGTCACCCGATTGACCAAGAGCTCAAGGCCCATCTCCGGCGTGTTCGCAATATGGGGTGTGATCAAGCAATTTGGCAGGGTCCAGAGCGGATGCCCATCGGGCAGCGGTTCGGGTTCGGTCACATCGAGTGCTGCGCCGCCAATGGCGTCGTGCTGTAACGCGGCCGTTAGCGCATCGTGATCGACGTGGCCGCCGCGGGCAACGTTGATCAACCACGCCGAGGGCTTCATTGCAGCCAGCTCGGCTGCACCAATAACATGGCGGGTCTCGGGGGTAAGCGCCAACGCGAGCACCACCGCGTCGGCCTCGGGTAGCACGGTGTGGAGCGCTTCGAGGGTAAGGGTTTCGTGGGCACCCTGAAACGGTTGGGCGCTCCGGCGAATTACCGTGATGTGGCATCCGAATGGCTCGAGCAGTGGAAGTAACTCTTCGGTAATGCCGCCGCCGCCGAGCACCACCACGTTGGCGCCATGCAGGTTCTGTCCGACTGGATCGGTCCAGGTTGTCTGCCGGGCGTAGTCGCCTATATTGCGGAAGCCCGCAAGTAGCAGACCGAGGACTGCTTCGGCGACAGGTCGGGCATAGACACCCTTGCCGCAGGTCCAGAGTCGTTTCTCGTCGAGCATGTGCAGGAACGGATCGATGCCTGCATAGGGGAGCTGTACCCAGTCCAAGCCATCGTGCAGCATTGGCGGAAACAAGTCGGGGTTCTGCGGATCCGCCCAAACAAGGGCGGTAGCTTCGGAAACGGGCACCACGGTGCCACCGCCCGCTTCGACTGCTGCCACCAGGTCGGCCTTGCGCCAACACTCGGGCTCCACCGCAATTGCTTTGGTCATGGCAAAACAGTAGTGGAGTGGTGCCCATAAGATCACGGTCGATCATCGCAGGGCTCGCGCCCTGCAGCTGTGGCCACTGAGGGCGGTGGGGGCATGGTGGTCTGGTGTGTGGGCGGGGCGACGGATTCCTTCAAGAAAACACCGAGTCGACGCCGTTGGTCCACGACGCACCACATGGCATGTGTATAGAGTCGTCTTTTGGCGCTTTGAATAGGGTGATTTCCATGGTGCAGATCGACATTGGTTTAGGCAAATCTGGTCGGCGAGCCTACGGCTTCGACGACGTTGCGATTGTGCCGAGTCGGCGCACGCGCGATCCCGAAGACGTTGACCTGACTTGGGAGATTGACGCTTACCGCTTCGGCCTGCCGGTTATGGCGTCAGCAATGGATGGTGTTGTGAGCCCCGACACTGCTGTAGCCATTGGCAAGCTCGGCGGACTCGGCGTGCTGAATCTCGAAGGTCTCTGGACTCGCTACGAGGACACCGAAGCCATCTTTAACGAGATTGCCTCGCTGCCGCCCGAAAAGGCCACGCTGCGTATGCAGGAGATCTATCTCGAGCCCATCAAACCTGACCTCGTTGGCCAGCGCATTCGTGAGATCAAAGATGCTGGGGTTGTTGCTGCAGGATCGCTCACCCCGCAAAGCGCAGGCAAGTACCTCGACTCGGTAGTTGCGGCTGAACTCGACATCCTGGTTATCCAGGGCACCGTCGTGACGGCCGAGCACAAATCCAAAAATCACGAGCCTCTTGATCTCAAGAAGACGATCCGTGAGTTGCCAATTCCGGTGATTGTTGGTGGTTGTGCCAGCTACGACGCAGCGCTGCACCTCATGCGCGCTGGCGCTGCTGGCGTGCTTGTCGGCGTTGGCCCCGGCCACGCCTGCACGACCCGTGGTGTGCTCGGCATCGGCGTGCCACAAGCAACCGCAATCGCCGATGCTCGCGCTGCTCGCATGCGCCACCTTGACGAGACCGGCGTCTACGCCCAGGTGATTGCCGACGGAGGTATGGCAACGGGTGGAGACATCGCCAAGGCGATCGTGTGCGGCGCCGATGCCGTCATGATTGGCTCGCCACTCGCCGCAGCCCAAGAAGCACCGGGCCAGGGTTATCACTGGGGCATGGCGACCTTCCACCCAACGCTGCCCCGCGGCGCACGCGTCCAGACCTCGGTGCGCGGCACGCTCGAAGAAATTCTCATCGGCCCGGCGCGCGAGAACGACGGCCGAGTCAACCTCATGGGCGGCCTGCGCACCTCGATGGCAACCACTGGTCACCTCAATCTCAAAGAGTTTCAGAAAGCCGAGCTCATGGTTGCGCCGGCACTGCAGACCGAAGGTAAGAGCTTGCAAAAGGCTCAAGCTGTTGGCATGGGCCATCAGTAACTGCATCGCCGCTTTTACACATGTCTGAACACGTTGGCAGTGGTGCCGTTCTTGTCGTTGATTTCGGAGCGCAGTACGCGCAGCTGATCGCTCGTCGCGTTCGCGAGGCGAACGCGTATAGCGAGATCGTCTCCAACGACCTCACTGCGGCCGAATATGCCGCACTTGAACCAGCAGCGATCATCTTTAGTGGTGGTCCAGCATCGGTAAATATCGACGGTGCACCATCGGTCGATCCGGGTATTTACGAGCTTGGTATTCCCATTCTGGGAATTTGCTACGGCGCCCAGCTCATCGCGAAACAGCTCGGCGGCACGGTCAGCAGGTACCAAGCTGGCGAGTACGGCCGAACCGAACTTAGGGTTGTCGATCCTGGCCGGTTGCTCGTTGATCAGCCAGCTGAACAGTCCGTTTGGATGAGCCACTTCGACTGCATCAGCGATGTTCCCTCGGGGTTCACCGCCACCGCGTCAACTACTCATGCGCCCGTTGCAGCCTTCGAAAGCGATCACATTTGCGGGGTGCAGTACCACCCCGAGGTCTCCCACACCGAACACGGTCAGTCAGTGATCGAACGGTGGCTCGACGACGCCGGCGTAGACCGCTCTTGGACCATGGCCAACATCATCGACGAACAAGTAGCGGCGATTCGAGCCCAGGTCGGAAGCGGCCGTGCTATCTGCGGCCTGTCTGGCGGCGTCGACTCGGCAGTTGCGGCAGCACTCGTGCACAAGGCCATTGGGTCTCAGCTCACCTGTGTGTACGTCGACACCGGACTCATGCGCAAGAACGAGAGCGAGCAGGTTGTCGAGACCTTTCAGAAGACCCAGGGCATCGAGCTGATCCATGTACGAGCCGGGGACCAGTTCTTTGAGAAGCTCGCCGGGGTCACGGAACCCGAAGCCAAGCGCAAAGCGATTGGTGAGCTATTCATTCGGGTCTTCGAGAAGGCCAAAGGCGGCATCGAAGACGCGGACTTTCTCGTGCAAGGCACGCTGTACCCCGACGTGATCGAGTCCGGCAGCAAGCACGGGTCCACCATAAAGAGCCACCACAACGTTGGCGGCCTGCCCGACGACATGGACTTCTCGCTCGTTGAACCGTTGCGAGCGCTCTTTAAAGACGAGGTCCGCAAGGTCGGCGCCGAACTAGGACTTCCTGACGAAGTCGTGTGGCGTCAGCCGTTTCCCGGTCCTGGCCTTGGTGTGCGCATCATTGGCGAGGTCACGCCGGACAAGGTCGAGATCTTGCAAGACGCTGACTTCATCGTGCGCGAAGTGCTCCGCGAAGCGGGACTCGAGCGCGAGATCTTTCAGTCGTTCGCGGTTCTGCCAGACATTCGAAGCGTGGGCGTGATGGGCGATGAACGCACCTACGGCTATCCCATCATCGTGCGAGCCGTAACCAGCGAAGATGTCATGACCGCCGACTGGGCCCGGATTCCCTACGACGTGCTTGAGACCATCTCCAGCCGGGTGATTAACGAAGTCGCCGGTGTCAATCGAGTCGCCTACGACATCACTTCAAAACCACCTGGAACCATCGAGTGGGAGTAGACCAAGTATCGACCGACGCGGTCGATGTGATTGAGCTCTACGTTGCTGCGCTCGCTGACTTTGGCAACGCAGTGCGCGACTTGGCTGACCATGAGTGGGATCTGCCGACACCTTCGACCGACTGGAACGTGAAAGACGTCGTTGCCCATGTGGTGCTCGGCGAAGCACAGCTTCCTGCGGTTCTCTCCGGATCGACGACCACGACCCAGTCTTCGTTCAGCGTGGACCTCCTTGGTCAGAGTCCACTCGCTGCATGGCGCGGAACCGCACTCAAGGCAATCGAAGCCGCTCGCGCCGACGGCGTAGCTGAGCAAACGTTTGAGCTCGATATGGGCACCGTGCCGGGTCGACAGCTCCTGGGCTATCGCATCACCGACAACGTGGTACACGCCTGGGACCTTCGAGTGGCTGCTGGCCGCCCTGAACCCATTGGCGACGAGTTTGCAAACTGGCTGCTCGATTTTTGGCAACCAATGGCAACTCAGATCGCCGACAGCGGGTTCTTTGGCAGCCCAAAGCAGCCAGCATCGGACGCTCCTGGTGACCGTCTACTGGCTTTGCTGGGAAGAACACCGCCGCCGGCCTAAATCTCAGGCCATGAACGGGACCTACTCTTCTTCGTTTGAGGCTGCTGCGGTCTCGGCGGCATCTTCGGCGTTGTCGTCGTTTGCAGGTGCTGCGTCGTCGGTTGCGGATTCTGTTTCCGGTGGAGCATCCTCGGCGGCTGGTGCTACCTCGTCACCTGTGTTTTCGGACGCATCGGCAGCTGGTGCGCCTTCGGTCGGTGCATCGTCGGTCGGTGCATCGTCGGCCGTATCCCCAGAAGCTGCGGGTGCTGCCTCGGCCGTGGCTTGAGCTTGTTCTGCCCGGGCTTCGGCCGCTGCCGCTGCTGCCTCGTTGGCGGCGGTCTCCTCAACCGCTTGAGCCATCGACAGGTCGATAGTGCGGCGCTTCTTGTCGACCTTGAGAACCTTGACCCAGACCTTTTCGCCCGGGATCACGATCTCTTCGGGAGCAAACACCCGGTACTCGGCCATCTCTGACACGTGCACGAGACCCTCGACACCAGATGGCAGTGCCACAAAGGCACCGAAGTCGACCAAACGAGTCACCGTGGCTTCGAAACGCTCGCCTTTGCGGACCGACGTGAGCGGGTCGTTCTCGGTGCGCATGCTGAGTCCAAGGCGATTACGCGATGGCTGCACCTTGAGGACCTTGACCTCGACCTCTTGCCCTACCTTGAGCTCTCGCTGTGGGTCACGGGCCCGGGTCCAGCCAATTTCGGACTTGTGTACGAGACCGCGAACGCCTTCGACATCGACGAATGCGCCGAAGTCGGTGATCTGGGCGACCTTGCCGGTCATGACCTGACCAACCTCGATGCCATCGAGCGCAGCCTTGGCCTCCTGTCGCTGGTTTGCCCGCATCGCGGCCTTACGGCTCACGATCAATCGAGCCTTGTTGCGGTCGGCCTCGATGACTCGAACCGCGACGGTCTGACCGATGAGCGGCTTGAGGTCGTTCACGGTCTGTACGTCGACGAGCGAGGCAGGCATAAATGCGCGAACACCGTTCACATCGAGGGACAGGCCGCCCTTGACAGTTTCCGTCACGGTTGCTTGGAGATCACTCTTGTCTTTGGCGGCAGCTTCGGCGGCTTCCCAACCGCGTTTTTGCTGTGCCCAAAGGTGGCTCAACGTGATGCGCTTCTTGAGGTCGGCGCGAGCTAGGACTGCTGCTTCGACCGAGTCGCCGGTCTTGAGCACGGTGGTCAGGTCGACTTGTGCGCCTGAAGACCAGTGCCGGTCGCCGACTACGCCGACCTTGCCATTGCCTAGGTCTACTTCGGCTTCCCGTTTGGACACCGTGAGCACGGTGCCGGTAATGATTTCACCGCTTTCGAAACCACCAAGGTTTGGGGGTCCGAGTACGGCGCCTGCCTCGGGCAAGCCGAGGCCCTCATCGGGGTCGATCTCTGCGGTTGGTGTTTCGGCGGCAGGGTCGACTGACGGTGTCTCAGCAGTTTGCGCTTGCGGCTCAGCCGACGGCGCAACGGCTGGTTCGGCGGCGGTTTCGGTCGCAGTCGCAGGTGTCTCGGCTTTGGCCGCCGGTTCGGCTGGTTCGTCGGTGGTTGAGGTCTCCACGGTGGATGGCGTTTCGGAGGCTGGCTCTTCGGCGGTTGGTTCTGCGACGGGCGCAGTTTCGACCGCTGGTTCTGCGACGGGCGCAGTTTCGACCGCTGGTTCTGCGACAGGCGTCGCTTCGGCTGCAACTGGTTGTTCAGCTGCTGGTTCCGGGTCGGGCACCGCTTCAGCGGCTGTGGGTGCCTGGGGCTCAGCTTCGACAGATGCGGCTTCGGCGCTCGCTGGTTCGTCGGCGGCTGGCGCCAGAGCTTGTTCTGCAGCAACTGGTTCGGTCACCGGCGTTTCGGTCACCGTTGGCTCCGTGTCGGCCGAGGATTGGTCAGGCGCTGCTGTTGCAGCCTCTGTCTCGTCTGTGACTTCGTTGTCGGTGAATTCTGGAGTATCTGAAGTAGTCATAAGAAAGCGGCCTTCTCGCCGCGGGTGAGATGTGACCGCTGGGCGGTGTATCTCGTGGTCTCGTTGGCTTCGAACTGGCCGCCGGATGGCGGCCAGGCTTCTTTGTGGACACCTATGGTGCCACCGAATCCCGCAAATGCGAAACCGGTTTTCCCAAACGCTACCCGCGACTACATGTGACCGGCTACACACACTGGGTCGGTGAGATTAGGCAGACACCTTCCGGCCGGTGGGCGGATCAGTTCCCCGCCGGTCGTTGTGCGAATCGATTACTGGCCGGCGAGGGCTTCGACGACGGGGGCGAAGGCTTCCATGTCGGTGCCGTTGATCGAAACAAAGCTGATGCCCCAACGGTCTCGCCACTGCTTGATCTCGTCGATGCACTGATCGGCGGTGCCAACGAGCGCGTGTGGCGACTCAAGTGCCTCTTCGGTCGACAGCCCGAGCAGCGGAGCCAGTTCCGCAGCGACCGTGACGCGCTCGTTGGTGATCATTGTCACGTGAATGCGAGTCTGAAGTTCAATCGAGTCCATACGGTCGCCTGCGCCGTCTTCAATCCAGGTGAGCTTCTCGTCGGTCTTGGCCGCAGTTGCGGTTCGACCAGCACGTTCGTCGATCACGCCGGCGGTGAGACCCGGATTGAAACCAACAATGTCGGCCTTTTCGCCAGCGAGCGTGAGCATCTTCTGCTTGCCTCCAGCCAGCATCAACGGAATGCCACCGGGTTGCACGGGCAGCGGAGCCGACAGTGAGCCGGTGATGTTGTAGAACTCGCTGTCAACGTTGACCGCTTGCCCAGACAGCAGCGCCTGCAAGACGTCCACGGAGTCAGACAATCGACGAATGCGGGTGCCAGCACTGTCATAGGTCAGGCCAGCTTGTTCGTAGTCGGTGATCATCCAGCCCGCGCCGATGCCAAAGTCGAGTCGGCCCCCAGAAAGCGCATCGAGCGTGGCGAGTTCTTTGGCGAGGACGAGGGGCTCGCGATAGTCGTTAGCAAGAACAAGTGGAAGCACTCGAAGCGTGGTTGTCGCGATCGCGGCTGCGGTGAGTCCAATCAACGGCGCAGCTTGGTCGGTGAAGTGGTCTGGTAGCGAGACAGTCGAGTAGCCGAGTTCCTCGGCCCGCAAGGCATTGGCGACAAGGTTCGCCGAATCCATGCCGCCGAGTGATGCGCTAAACCGAAAGGGGTGAGTCATGACGCGACTCTACAGACATGGTTCGTTCCGGCCCGCCGCTCGTTGGTTTCTCAGGATTCGCCGTAGTTAGAGAAAGGCGCTCCGGTCAGTAGGGCGTCCAAAGAGATAACCCTGAGCACACGCACACTCAAGGGAGATCAGAACGTCAGCCTGGGCCTGAGTCTCCACGCCCTCGGCGACAACAGCGATGCCAAGCGCAGCAGCCAGGCTAATCACGGCGTGGGTGATGGAGCGGTCGGCGGGATCTTCGACAAGTCCGCTAACGAAGCTCTGGTCGACTTTCAAGAACTTGATGGGCAGCTGTCTGAGGTAGGTGAGGGATGCAAATCCCGTGCCGAAGTCATCCACACCCAATGAGGCACCAAGTTCTCGAAGCTCATTGAGCTGGGAGAGGGACTCCGCATTAGCGTCCATGAGAACGTGTTCGGTCAGTTCGAAAGCCAGTCGCGATCCGGTTATGTCGAACCTGTGTAACAAGTCCTTGACCGTCTCTACAAAACGTGAATGTCTGAGCTGATGCGCAGACAAATTGACGCTGACGTAGAACGACGGGTCGGGGTGATCACGCAGGAACTCGCACGCGTGGTTCAGTACATAGTCCCCGAGCGCCACGATGAGTTGGTTCTCCTCGGCGATCGAAATGAACTTCGAAGGCGCGATTCTGCCGAGCTCGGGATGGTGCCACCGAAGCAGCGCTTCTGCACCCAGAATCTTGCAGCTCGCGAGATCCACGATGGGCTGATAGGCCACCGACAATTCGTCGCGTTCAAGCGCCAACCGCAGATCAGCTACGAGCTTCAGACGCTCCAACGCTGCCCCCCTTGCTTCAGCGTCATACACCTCGCTACGTGCTCGTCCTCGCGCTTTGGCCTGGTACATGGCGCTGTCGGCGTTGCCGAGCGCTTCGTGAACCGTCGTCGAGTTACCCACGATCATGTCGATGCCAATGCTGGCCGAGCAGTAGACATCGATACCGTCAACCCTCACTGGCGCCCTGAGGGCCTCATGAATCTCGTCGGCAATCGAACGCAGTTCGGCGAGAGCCTCGGGCTCGGTGCACGAAAGCTCGTCGCACAAAACAACAAACTCATCACCGCCAAGCCGCGCAACGGTGTCGGTAGATCGGACGACGGCCAGGAGTCGTTCGGCGAGGTCCACGAGCACGGTGTCTCCGCCGTGGTGGCCTAGGGAGTCGTTGAACGATTTGAAGTTGTCTAGGTCGATGAACAACAGCCCGATATGGCGCCGAGAGATCTCCGAACACTCTTGGGCTGCCTTGATCCGGTCGATAACAAGTGAACGATTCGGGAGGCCAGTGAGAGCGTCGTGCGAAGCAATATGGGCGAGCTGCGCCTGGGCTTCTCTCTGAGCTGTGATGTCTTGGATCTGGGCGATGAAGTGCACCGGTGCGTTGTGCTCATCGCGTACCAGCGTGAGTGACAACAACCCCCACACCACTTTGCCAGTTGGCTGGAGATAGCGCTTCTCGCTGATGTAGCGGCTTCGGGTACCGTCGAGCAACTCACGAACGCTCTTTGTCCCGACAACGCGGTCATCGGGATGGGTGACATCGGCGAACGTTAGTCCCATCAAGTCCGATCGATTGCGGCCCAAGAGCTCACACATTGCGTCATTGACTCGTTCGAACGAACCATCGGGCCGATTTAGAGCGATCCCGATCCCAGCGTTGTCGAACGCTTCTCGAAACTCTCGCTCGGCGGTGATGAGCCGCACCTGTGTTTCTTTTTGTCCAATGACATCGCCGATTTGTGTGATCGCCGCAACAACAAGGTCCTCGGAGTCGGTGGAGCGCTGGTTGCTGTGAAGCTCGACGACTGCTGACGCATCTTCATTCGACGACTCGACGTTAATGAAGAGCGAATAGGTCGTCTTAGCGGCGCCTTGGTGGGACTTGCGGTCGAACGCCAGCCACATGGGGCCTTCGGCACCCCAAGCCTGTTCGACGTCGTTTGGTGTCGTCGCGCCGGTGTCGCAGGCCGCCTTTGCGAGTGGTCGCCACGTGCCCGGTTCTTTGGCGTCTGCTGAGCCTTTTGACCAAACAGTTGCACTTACAAAGTCGCTCACTTCGAGCACCCGTGACAGACCCCAGTGCCAGGCTTCGGTAACGGTGCAGGCCCCGCCAATGAGAGATCGAAGATCAACCAACAAGCGAAGTGCGTCATCTTCCACATGAGTGGCAGAGACATCGCGCAAGGATGCAGCCGTAAGGGTGTTTGGTTCTCCGAGGCAGTTTTGCGCAGCCTCGAACGTCGCTTCGGCCCACGCCCACTGCCCTCGCTTGGTTCGCACCCGAATCTGCAAACGCTGCGTCTCGCCGGTGTGGCGAGCTTGATCACGAAGTCGACGGACGACTTCGCGGTCGGCGGGATGCACCATCTCCGAGGCATCATTGGCCTCGAGGTCTTGCAACCGCCAGCCGAAAAGTCGTCCGGTGCTGTTTGGCTCGATGTATACGATCTGACCGGTCGCGTCTTGAAGAATCCAATCCAAGACGCCTTTTCCGTCGACCTTGTGCGTGGCGATAATTTCTTGGTTCGAGGTAACGGGGTGCAGCTTGACTTCTGGCGCAGCGTCGTCGAAGTTCGCGCGGTAGCTCTG
>Ga0209828_1000887_pt1 | contig 28191 bp, 25 predicted proteins | sample MaitaG_FD_187429 | JGI IMG/M metagenome (GOLD analysis project Ga0209828, IMG submission 187429) | Marine algal microbial communities from Maine, USA - Maine_Asex2 metaG (SPAdes) (version 2) | ecosystem: Host-associated > Algae > Red algae > Unclassified | place: Maine, USA | collected 2015-01-05
TTCAGTTATAGTGAGTTGGCTTTTTGACATACCTCCCATGACTCCATCATTGACAACATACCAGTTTTGACCAGCTTGATCTTGACCAAAATTTATCCTGAATTCTGGAGGACTTGCAAATGAAAATATAAATGGAATAATCATCAGTTTCATAGTATATATTAAATGCTATTTTACTAATATAGTTTGGAATAATGAGCAGAATGTTTCAATCTTTGTAGAAACTATGAAGTGAAAAACCTTTTAGGAATAAATGAGAGCTTACACAAACCGATATATTTTTGTGATTTAAGGTTTGTTCCTCTATCTTGAAATTTATATGAAGCAACTCATTCTTGTCAGACATGCTAAATCTTCTTGGAACAATCCATCTCTCACAGATCATGATAGACCTTTAAATAGTAGAGGGAAAAGAGATGCCCCGAGAATGGCAGAGTACCTGTACGAGCAAATACATCAGATCGATGTGCTGATTTCTAGTACAGCAGTCAGAGCACAATTGACGGCTAAAGAGTTTAAAGATAAATTTGAAGCTGATCTACAGCATACCGAGACGGAAGAAGATCTATATCACGCATCTGCTGGAGAGATCTTAGATATCGTGCGAGGTATCAGTGATAATTACCACTCAGCTATGATATTTGGTCACAATCCGGGGTTCACACAGTTTGCGAATAACTATGCTACAAAATGGATTGATAATGTACCAACATGCGGAATTGTTGGTATTGATTTTAATGTGAGAAGTTGGTCTGAATTAGGGGAAAAGAATGGAACTGTGATTTATTTTTATTATCCAAAAATGTTCAATTAAGCTATGGCAAAATACATATTTGGGATATTTATGGTTTGTTTTCTTGGATGTCAGGAGACCAAACATGATATAGACATATTAAACGATGAAGAGAAAGTCGTCAATATATTAGTAGATATGTATATAGCAGAATCTGCATTGAATAAACAAAGCATCGCAGTCAGAGACAGCCTCACTAGTGATTACAGAGATAACATAATCTTAATACATGATCTGACACAACAAGAATTTGATACCTTATTTTGGATAATTCAAACAGATATGGACAATTATGGTACAATACATAAGAAAGTATTGACTCAATTGAAAAACCTGAATTCTAGTAGCGAGAAAAACTAAATATGAATAAAATTGCTAAAATATTATTGGTGGACGATGAAGAGGATATTCTTGAATTTCTAAGGTATAATTTAAAAAAAGAAAATTATCAAATTGAGACTGCACTACAAGGAAATGAGGCAATAGAGAAAGCATATTCCTTTAGACCAGATTTAATCATTCTCGATATTATGTTGCCAGACATGGATGGGATAGAAGTCTGTAATCGATTAAGGGAAGATGAAGTATTTAATGATACTTTAATTGCTTTTTTGACTGCTAAAAGTGAATCATTTACACAAGTCGCAGCTCTTGACACAGGAGGAGATGACTATATCACAAAACCAATTAAGCCCAATGTATTTAAAAGTCGTATTAAAGCGCTCCTTCGTAGGCATGCTAGAAACAAGAATAAGGGTAAAACTGCTCATGAGCTTACATTTGGAAACCTCAGAATAAATAAAGAAGAGTATACTGTCCATAATGGCGAAGAAAAAGTGTCCTTGGCAAAAAAGGAATTCAATCTCTTGGCATTGTTAACCTCGAGGCCTGGAAAAGTATTCAAAAGAGAAGAGATTCTCAATGAAGTTTGGGGTAAAGAGGTCATCGTCGGTGATCGCACAATAGATGTCCATATTAGAAAGCTACGAGAAAAACTAGGTAAAGATTTCATTCAAACCTATAAGGGAATAGGGTATAAGTTTGAGTTTTAATCGGTATTACATGTTTAAAAACCTCAGTACAAGACAAGTCGCATTTTATCTTACTGCATTAATCACAGGTATAGCAGCTGTCTTCATGCTGTTTATGCTTTTCTTTTTCAGTTTGAGCATGCCGATATACTTATATGTGATCGTATTTTTAATATTTTCAGTACTCTGTTATATAAGTACAAATTATTTTTTACAACGATTTGTATTTAGAAAAATAAAATTGATTTATAAGATCATTTCCAAAAAAAAATATGCTGACAAGGAAGACTTAGTCATTGAAGGAAACTTTGACAAAGTCAATCGAGAAGTCGCTAGATGGGCGGCGGATACTGAGCGAGAGATCAGCGATCTTAAAGCTCTTGAGGATTATAGGAGAAGTTTTGTAGGCAATATCTCTCACGAACTGAAGACTCCAATCTTTGCAATACAGGGTTATCTACACACACTTTTAGATGGAGGGTTGTATGATGAAAAAATCAACAGGAGGTATATAGAAAAAGCTGCTAATAATCTGGATAGACTTCAAAATATTGTCGAAGATCTTGAAGTCATAAATAGTTTGGAAACTGGTAATGTCGTATTGATAAAAAGTAAATTCGATATAAAAGCCTTGGTAACCGAAGTCTATGAAGATTTAAATTTCTTCGCAAAAAAGAAAAATATTAATCTCCAATTTAAGGAAGGTGCCAGCGGTCAAATGTTCGTGCATGCTGACAAAGATAGAATCAGACAAGTCCTCAATAATCTTATTACAAACTCAATCAAATACAACGATGAAGGCGGAAAGACTTATACCAGTTTTTACAGATTGGACGAAAGTATATTGATTGAAGTCTCAGATAATGGGATCGGTATTGAAGAAAAGCATTTAAAACACTTGTTCGATAGATTTTATAGAATAGATGCTTCTAGATCCAGAGCACAAGGTGGCTCAGGCTTGGGATTATCTATTGTAAAACATATTATTGAAAGTCACAATCAGAATATCAATGTAAGAAGTACTCTAGGATTAGGCTCTACTTTCGGATTTACTTTACAGAAAGCGAACCAATAGAAGAATTAAGAATATTGGTCGTTTTATGACCTTCAGAACTTGTCAACAACTGATCAGTTCCTTCATTTTGATTAGTAATAAACTCTGTTTTTACTGCGGAAGGAATATTTTGAAGTATATCTAAGATCTCCTTCTTCTGCTTGAAAAATGCAGGTAAATCATCTTTGTCCATTGGCTTAGGTGGTGGAAAGTTCATTCTTGTATGATCCACCTGTTTGCCATTTTTCCAAAATCTAAAGCAAACATGATATCCAGTCGCTAATCCAGTTTTACCGACAAATCCAATCGTCTGACCTTGAGTCACTCTAGTGCCTCGTTTCATTCCACTCGCGATCTTGTTCATATGCAGATATTGGGTCTGGATCTTACTATCATGTCTTAGTTTGACATAGTTGCCATTGTTTTTTGTATAGGAAGCGACTTCGACAACGCCGTTGGCAACAGCTCTGATCGGTGTATTCTTTTGCGCTGCATAGTCAGTTCCATAATGTGGTCTTCTTCGTTTCAATACTGGATGAAATCTTCTGAGATTGTATCTTGATGAAATGTAGCTAGATCTTACTGGAGACTTTAAAAAGTCTCGTTTCGTCGCTCGGCCTTCCAAATCATAAAACCCTGAATATTTATCATTTTCAAAATGCATTGCATAATGATCAACATCATTTTTATAATATGCTCCCTTTAAATCTCCGACAGCAACAGGCTCACCATCGATGTACTTCATCTCATAGACTAATTTGAATTCGTCGCCTTTTTGAGCTCTTGGAAAATCTACACTCCAGCCCAAGGCATCTTCCATATTGCTAATCAACGCATAAGGAGACGCTCCAGCACTCATTGCTTCCCACAGAGTTGATTCAATGACTCCGGATAGTGTTTCCTCGCAAATGGTAAACTCTTTTTTTACCTCTTTAATACTAATCGTATCTCTAAGGTCAAACATGACATAAGAAAATGGATTTGGCTCGTAAATCAAGCATTCAGCGACTCCACATGGATCAGACTTAACGATTGTTAATTCTTTACCAGCTTTTAGCTTTCTAACACTATATACGTCTTTTGATTTTTCTTCTAACTCAGATATCTTTTTGTAGTCAATTCCATTATAATATAAGATGTCACCCAAAAACTGATTAGGTTTTAATACAAGTGATTCTAAATGAAATAGATCAAGATCGAAACCAAACTTATAAATTGGTGCGTCTTTTATTGTATTTTGAAACAGTAATGGTGTCGGTTCTTTAGGTTTAAATAAGTTAACGACTATAATACATAACGCTGCGAGAACAACGGATGATATCATATCTATTGCAAGACTTCTCTTTTTATTGGTTGGAACTCCTTCGGACACTTAGGCGTAAATTTTGGCAATTATAAATATCAAAAAAAACTTAGGAGGATAGTGCGAATATATACCTTTTCCATTGTAATAAAGTAATATCTGAAGGATTAAAAAGTATTAAAGTTTTAGACTTTCACAATCAAAGAAAAAGGTATTATGCAACTCTCTAATATGATTCCAATCGACTGCCAATTTTAGCCAAGCAGATATACTATCTTTGTCCTATGGATACGCTTGTCGCTAATGGAAAGATTCTAGATTTGAGTATAGCTCAAGTCATGGGTATCGTAAATATGACTCCTGACTCATTTCATCGAGGTAGCAGAGTCACTAGAATAGACGATGCTTTAAGTGTCATACAGCAGATGATCACCGAAGGCGCCACCATGATCGATATAGGCGGGCAATCATCTAGACCTAGAGCTGAAAAAGTGTCTCCAGAAATAGAATTAGAAAGAATAGGAGAGTCCGTTTCGATTGTTCGAAAAGCTTTCCCCAATATTATATTATCAATAGACACCTTTCATGCTGCCGTGGCTGAACAAATGATTCATGTCGGTGTAGATATGATTAACGATATCAGTGCTGGCACAATTGATGATCGTTTGATCGATGTCGTTGCTGATAGCAAAGTCGCCTATGTGCTGATGCATATGCTTGGTACTCCGCTGACTATGCAAGACACACCTAACTATCAGAATCCAGTATTGGAGATTCTCAATTATTTAAAATTAAAAGCACATGATTTTCGTCAGCGAGGTGTCCAGAATATGATCATTGATCCGGGCTTTGGATTTGGTAAAACCGTAGATCAAAACTATGAGATTCTAAGAAAAATGAACGTATTTAATATCTTAGATTGTCCGATTATGGTTGGCTTATCTAGGAAATCTATGATTTATAAAGTACTTGGGATTGATTCTGAAGAGGCACTTAATGGGACCTCTGTACTTCATCTCGCAGCTCTCCAGAATGGTGCTAAAATTCTTCGAGTGCATGATGTAAAAGAAGCCATAGAAACAATTACCTTGCACAGCAAAGTCGCTAATGCTTAAATCACATTTAAATAACTGTTAAAGAGTTGATTATAAGCTTGATTATGGCATCAAATATGTTGTATATACAGTATAGAAAAATATAAAATCTAATTGTCGAAATCCGTCGAACATATTTCAGATAAAAAATCATCCAAGAAACGGTCTTGGTGGAAGTATATTCTGTATTTAATATTCTTCTTATTTTTCTTATTCTTTCTAGCTTCTCTACTCATTCAATTGCCTGCAGTACAAAATTTTTCTGTCAATAAAGGGACCGATTATTTATCAAAAAAAATTGGCTCTCATGTTAGTATAGACGAGGTTCACTTGTCACTCATAGACGGTGTGATCATCAACGGTCTGTATATCGAAGATGAAAATGGAGACACACTCATCTATAGCCGAAAGTTTTCAACATCATTTGGTAGTAGTCTGAGATCAATAGCGAATAGAGACATTACATTTAATAGAATTTATTTAGAAGGGGCACGTGTAAATATTAATACAGCTAAAAATGATCACCTGTCTAATCTAGACAAAGTCCTCAATAGCCTAAGTCCAAATAGTAGAAAAGACGGAGAATCAAAGCCCTTTCTGATGTCGTTCGAGGGATTAGATATCAAAGACTCTGCTTTTAGAATCACGAATGACAATACAGGTAGCGAAAGTTTCTTTGGAATCGTAGAAGGTGTGATTGACGTCAGAGATATTAATCTTCAAAATAGAATCTTTGACATCGAACGAATCGAGTTAGACTCACCGAAGATTTTAATTAAGTCTGGGACTGAAACCGTACAAACTGAAAAAATAGAAACTGAGATCGATCCAAACCCAGATTCATATATATATCAATTTTATGTTCAAAACTTACGAATCAAAAACGGAACGATTGATAAGCAAGTCGTTGGTAAAGATGGATTTGAATCCGCTTACTTTGACAAAGATAATTTCAAAGTAGAATCCCTGGACATTCAAATTCAAGATTCACAGATTTCTTCTAATGGTATTTTAAAAGCATCCTTAGAGCAAATATCTGGCAAGGTAAATGAGACACTCACCTTAGAAGACTTTCATTGTGATTCCTTAGTGATTAATGATAGAGGCATCGAGATGAGTAATTTTGGATTGAAGACAAATCGATCCACGATCTCACAGCAGCTATTTATATCTTTTAATAAGTTCAGTGACCTCAGAGATTCTCTTGAAAATGTCACGGTAAATGCAAATTTTGAAAATATCGACTTCTCTGTAAAGGACATTTTATACTTCGCACCAGCTCTAGCCGATATCTCGTTTATAAAAGCGAATCAAAACAACACCATGAAACTAAAAGGCAAACTGAATGGTGACATGTCTAATCTCTCTGCTACAGATATTCAAATCTCAATCGGAGACAACACTTACTTTGAGGGGAATGTATCAGCGAAAAATCTAAACAAGAAGGATGAGGAATTAATAAATATCACGATTAAACAATTGGAGTCTTCTATCACGGATTTACAAAGTATAATACCTGGATTGTCTCTGCCAGATAATTTTAAAAAACTAGGTCGAATTAGTTTTGAAGGCTTAATCGATGGATTTGTAAAAGACTTTGTTGTATTCGGCTCTGTTAATTCTGATATGGGGAAGACAGATCTCGATATCAGAATTGATATGAAAAAAGGAATTCAGAATGTTAGTTATTCTGGCTTTCTGGATCTAGTCGATTTTAATCTTGGAGAGTGGACAGATAATCCTGATTTTAAAACTGTCAACTTATCAGCGCAAGTTAAAGAGGGAAGTGGGCTAGTGCTGAATACTGCGAATGCAACTCTTGAAACTGATGTGGTTTCGTTTTGGTACAAGGATTACGAATACAAGAATATCCTATTCAATGGGATTCTAAATAAAAATAATTTAAACGGAAATTTTTCTGTTGATGATCAAAATGTAAGTTTGAAATTTGATGGTTCCATAGAAAGCCTAGACTCTTTTCCGCAATACCATTTTACATCAAGCATTGCTTATATTGATTTAAATGCACTGAACCTCTCTTTAGATAAAATCCAGCTGTCTGGAGATTTTGAGCTAGACATGGATGGCCAATCTCTTCGCACTATGGAAGGCACTGGTCGGGCAGATCAGTTATTATTAGTAAAAAATGATTCTGTATATTCTATTGATTCTATCCTCATAGAATCTCACTCCCTACCAGGTGACAACATGCACTTTGCCGTAGAGTCAGATCTTCTAAACTTAGAAGCGCAAGGTAAATTTGATTTAACGAAAGTACCACAAACATTTTTACAAATATTAAAAACGAATTACCCTTATCAGACTAGATCTATCCACCTTAATACAGAAAATAATTCGACAGAATCATATGACTATACTTTAAATATCGACATCAAAGACACAAAAAATATTCTTGAACTGGCAGGTGTGAAAAATCTTAGATTGAAGAACACCGAAGTAATTAGCTCTCTCAATTCTGATGAAGACCAATTCGACATAGAAATTGAAACACCTTCTTTTAGTTTTAATGATTTAGATTTTATGAATGTAAAAATGAAAGCATTCAATAAAAATAATGAAGGCAAATTCGTCATGACAATTGATTCGTCAATGGTACAATCAATGAGATTTAATCCAATGAAATTTGAAAGCGTGACAAAAGGTGACACCATTAATTTCAGCATATCTACAGAGCAAGTTATTGACTCTTTACAAAATGTGTCTTTGTCTGGTCAACTGATCCCTCACGTGAAAGGCTATGAAATTAATATAGAAAAGAACGAACTCTATATGCTAGATAAGAATTGGTTGATAGATCCAAGAAATAAGATTGTCATCGGTGCTAAGTATCTCGATTTAGAAAACTTGATGATCTCAGATAGCTATAGAGCGATCGCGATTGATGATATTAATAATGAAGGGCTAAGCTTAGACTTGTATAGGTTTAATATTGACCTGTTGAATCCAATCATTGATTATGATAAAATGATATTTAAGGGAGAAGGAAATACCAATGTCAAAATAAATTCAGTTTTTGGAAATGAGCAATTTATTACCGGATATGTAGAAGTCCCAGATTTCAGAGTGAATGATGATTCTTTTGGAGAATTACTCTTAAAGATTCAGAAAAAGAATAATGTAGAAGCACTAGACATTGAGTTTGCTATAGCAAAAGACACTCAAAATGTCATGATATTAGGAGGCTATGATTTGGATAAGAAAGAATTAGATGTCATCGTGGACATGGACAATTATCCTCTTAATATTTTTGAGTATATCATACCTGAAGGTATCTCGCAAACAAGTGGTACTGTTGATATTGATGCTCGTATAAATGGAGATCCAAATGATTTAAAACTTGATGGAGAAGCCATTGTAGAAAATGGAGCATCTAAAATCGACTATCTCGGCACTTACTATATTTTTGATCAACAGCGAATTAAATTATCTGAGTCTTTTATAGACGCAACTGGATCAGAATTAACAGATATAAAAGGAAATACTGCAGTTCTCAAAGGCGGATTAAATCATACTTTCTTTACAGACATGACGATGGATATAAATATCTCATCACCTCGATTTATTGGTCTGAATACGACCAAAAAGGACAATCCATTATATTATGGTCTTGGTGAAGGAAATATGTCAGTCGATTTTTCAGGACCGTTTAGTGAAGCTGATATTTATGTAGAAGCTGTCACAGCACCGACAGCGCGATTATCATTCCCAATCTCAACAGCGATTTACGATTATGATGAAAGTTTCATTCGTTTCAAAACGAAGGAAGATACCTTATCAGAAGAGCAAATGGATTTTAAAGAAAGATATAAGTTGCTTGGCTTAAACTTCGAAATGAATGTAGAATTAACAGAAGAGGCTAATGTCGAGATCATTTTTGATGAAAGAGTCGGCGAGATACTAAAAGGAAATGGTTATGGTAACATCTCATTGAATATTACGCGTACAGGAGTCTTCGAAGTCTTTGGAGATTATAATGTAACTGGTGGAGAATACTTGTTTTCAGCGTATGGACTTATCGCTAAACCTTTTAAAATCAAACGAGGTGGCTCTTTGCGCTGGACAGGAGATCCATTCGATGCATCTCTTGATGTAGAAGCCGAATATACAGGAGTACGTGCACCTCTTAATGTATTTTTAAGTGAGTATATTAATTCTGGTTCGCAGCAATTAGAGCAAGAAGCAAGAACAAGGACAGATGTCAATTTACAGTTGATACTTGACGGTACTTTATATAAGCCGGATGTGAATTTTGATATAGAATTTCCTGAAGTGACAGGTGAATTAAAGTCTTATGCTGATAGCAAAATGAGGACACTGAGAAGTACTGACAATGGTATCAATAATCAAGTTGTCGGGCTGTTACTCTTTAAGAATTTCTTACCGTATGATAATCCCCTCAGTAATATTTCTGGATCTAATTCATTAGTTACTTTTTCTAATAATGTCACAGAGTTTTTTACTAGCCAACTGGGATTGGTGCTTAACGATCTAATCGCACAAGGGCTGAGTGATGACTCTTTCATCAGAGGTATTGATGTCAATATTGGCCTTAATGAGAACAAGAATATTTTTGATGACCAAACAGGAGAAGCTAATTTTATACCTGATGAGATAGATGTGAATACTAGGTATTATTTTAAAAATGAAAACTTTGTTCTCAATGTTGGTGGCAACTATGTATGGGAACCAACATACGGAGTCGAAAGCTACATAGTCGGAGATGTGATTTTGGATTATTTCATTTCTGATGACCGCAAATTGAAATTACAGATCTATAGTAAATTCGATTATGACGAGACAGAAGGATATGGAAGAAAATATAAGAATGGCTTCGGGATCACTTATCGAAATGAATTTGGAAGTATCTCAGACTTTGTCGATCGACTAGATGTGGATATACAAACAACTAAAACGGACCAGTCAGGGATTAATAGGTAAGTATTTCGAAGTAAAGAGGTCAGGAGACCTTTTACTCAACAACAATTTCATAGTGTAGAAATTTGAACCAAATGTCTCCCGACCTCTTGGCGGACTTAATCAAGACCTTTTTATCATTAACCCAAAATCCACAAAATCCGCGATTCCAATATTTTACCCATACACTCGATTCCGCAGCAAGAAATCCACAATCACCAGCGCAGCCATAGCATCCACAATCGGTACAGCTCTGGGCACCACACATGGGTCATGTCGCCCTTTCCCCGTCACTACTGCATCATTGCCTTCTTGATCTATTGATGTTTGATCTTGCATGATTGTCGCCACTGGCTTAAAGGCAACATTAAAATAGATATCCATTCCATTACTAATACCACCTTGTACACCGCCAGAAAAATTAGTCGATGTTTTTACTTTTCCATGATCATCTGTGGTGAATAAATCATTGTGTTCACTCCCTTTCATCGATAGTGATCTAAAACCAGATCCGTATTCAAATCCTTTGACTGCATTGATACTTAGCATTGCCTTTCCTAACTCTGCATGAAGTTTGTCAAAAACTGGTTCGCCTAATCCGACAGGGCATCCTTTGATGACACAAGAAACCATGCCACCGACTGTATCACCTTGCTTTCTAATATCCTTAATATAGGCAATCATCGTCTCAGCCATTTCAGTATCAGGACATCGGACTATGTTGCTTTCAGTCAAACTAAAATCCAATTTAGTATGATCTTTTGCTAATTTAAGATCACCGACTTGGGAGACGTAGGCGTTGATCGTGATGCCATGAGATGATAAGATTGTCTTAGCAATTGCTCCTGCAGCGACTCTTGCAGCAGTTTCTCTTGCAGAAGATCGTCCTCCACCGCGATAATCACGTACTCCATATTTTTTAGCATAGGTGTAATCGGCATGAGACGGCCTATACTTATCTGCTATATGAGAGTAATCTTTTGACTTTTGATCTTTATTTTTAATATACAGACTAATCGGTGTCCCTGTCGATTGACCTTCAAATACACCAGATTGTATCTCTACTACATCCGCTTCTTTTCGTTGTGTGACAATAGAAGATTGACCTGGTTTACGCCGATCTAACTCCGACTGTATATAGTCCAAATCTATCTTTATCCCTGGAGGGCACCCATCTATGATCACTCCAATACCGATACCGTGTGACTCACCGAATGTACTTATTTTGAATAATGTTCCGTAACTGTTACCTGCCATCTCTAAGCTTTCTGTTTACGAGCACAATATAAAGAGTAATTGTTTGTTAATTTTGTGCTTTAATCTCTGATAATGAAATTCATTCCTGCAGATGCATCTATAAGTATTGAGTTTGATAAGGTGATTGCGATTCTACAATCATACTGTATCGCTGACCATGCATCTACATATATTAAGAATCATCCATACTACCATGAGGTCGCTCAAGTAAACCTTCAACTTGACTATGTGAGCGAATACAAGTCATTTATTGAAGTGGGTGAAGATTTTCCTTTGGCTTATTATGCTGATGTCAAACAATCACTAAAAGAACTCTCCACTGTAGGTTATGTACTTGAACTAGAACATATTAGAGAAATTCAACATATCATTGCGACTATTTTCGAAATAGATACTTTCCTCACGTCAGAGCGAAAAATAAAAGCGCCCAATCTATTCTCAATATTTGACATTGCTGAAAAGCCTTCAAAACTAAACAAAATCATCCCTAATGTCATCAATGAAGAAGGTCAGGTCAAAGACAATGCAAGTCCTGCATTACTCAAAATTGTAAAAGCAATAAAATCTAAGGAACAGCAAGTCTTCAAAGAGTTTAATCAAATCTTATCAAAGTACAAACAACAAGGTGTGCTCTCGCAATCAGAAGAAAGTTATCGGAATGGTAGGAGAGTGCTATCTATTCCTTCTGAATACAAGCGGAAAATAAAAGGTATCATCCACGATGAGTCTGGTACAGGGAAGACGACTTTTATCGAACCAGAGACGGTCGTTTATATCAATAATGAAATCTTAGAACTACAAGTCGAAAAACGAAAAGAGATTTATAAAATCCTAAAAGATCTCTGTCATGCTCTACGAGAATATGGCCCATTGATAGAACAATACCAAGGGATATTGACTGAATTAGATATCATCAGAGCTAAGGCGAAATTCGCTATGTCTCTTGATGCTAATAAGCCAAAGATTCTTGATAAGCCCTGCTTCAATCTCAAAAATGCTTATCATCCTTTATTATTTTTAAAGAATCAAAAATTGGGATTAAAGACGGTTCCCATGACTTTAGAATTAGAAGGGAATAATCGTATTTTTCTGATATCAGGTCCTAATGCTGGCGGTAAATCAGTCAGTCTCAAGACAGTCGGATTGATTCAGTTAATGACACAAATTGGTTGTTTAACTCCTGTTGATGTAGACAGTGAGATTGGTTTATATACTCAATTGTGCTGTGATATCGGAGACCAGCAATCTTTAGAAGATGACCTGAGTACATATAGTAGTCGATTGAAGAATATGAAGGATTTCTTAGACTTTGCAGATGAGAAAAGTTTAATATTAATTGACGAATTTGGATCAGGTACAGATCCTAAAATGGGAGGATCAATCGCACAGTCTATTTTATTTGAGTTGAATAAAAAGAAAGTGTTTGCAGTGATTACGACTCACTATTCAAATTTGAAAGTGTTTGCGTTCAAGACAAAAGGAATCGTCAACGGGGCGATGCATTTTGACCAAGACTTACTGCAGCCAACGTATGAGTTGATTGTTGGGAAACCGGGAAGTTCATTTGCATTTGAGATTGCAGAAAAAGTAGGCTTGCCTAAAAAGTTATTGCACTTCGCGAAGAAAAATGCTGGTGTAAACTTAAGAGCGATGGATAAATTAATTAATGATCTTCAATCCAAACAAAAGCAATTAGATGACAAGATTGCGACACTATTATCAAAGGAGAAACAAATAGACAAATTGACAAAATCGTACCATTCCCTTCAAAAGGACATGGAATACAAACGATTAAAATTTAAGAAAGAGAAAAAGGAATTTGAAGTCAATGATAAAATTCAAGATAAAAGAGAGCTAGAGAAATTAGTCAAGGAATTAAGAGAAAATCAAAATCTAGAAAAGGCGAAAGTAGCGCTTGAAAAAGCAAAGTTGACACAAAAAAAAGTACAGCAAACTGTAGCTAAACTAAACGATGAAATCCTTGAAGACATTCCTTTAAAAGAAGCTCCAATCGTCGGAGATCACGTCAAGACAAGAAATGGCGCTATGAAAGGTATCCTGGTCAAAATCAATAAGAAGGAAGCGATCATTGAGATGGGTAATATGCAATTAACTGCTCCGCTATCAGATTGTATTAAAATAGCCAAGCCACTAACTTTAAATCCCAAGAAACGAATCAATACTTACTTAAATACAGAAACCTCAGGACTCAGCAGTAAGCTTGATATCAGAGGCTATCGAAGGTCAGAAGCCCTATTGCTCCTTGAAGAGTTTCTAGATAATTCTTTGATAACGAATGCGAGTTTACTCGAGATCATCCATGGTACAGGAACCGGAGTCTTGCGAAAAGCAGTGAGAGAAAAAGCACGTGAATACAAGGATGTAAAAGAGATTAGTACTCCACCAGATGAACAGGGTGGTGAAGGCGTTACTCTGATTAAGTTTTAGTGGAAAGCTAATAGAACTACAATATCTGTCATTTGCTACAGCCCGTTTGATTTATACGATTATTCAATCACACATCCGTATAAAGCGCCGACATTCGCCACAAAATCAGTAGAAGTAGGGACTTCAAAGCCGTCTTGGAGTTCTACAAAATCAGAGGCTTCGTAGCCGATGCTAAGTCCTGAACTGACAAAAGCTGAAGATGTAAAAACTGCTGTATATAAATCAATACGTCTTAAACTTGACATTGGTTGTCCGTGGAGATGAGATATTTTGTGCTTAGTCGCAGAATAGAATAATAGCTGTACTCGTGACTGTATTACTGGTGTTTCCAGCTCGATCGACGATATATAGATCGAGTGTCATGGTATCTGTAGGGAATTGTTGTGGTGACTCACAAGGAGGAATATTGTCTGGAAATAGGCAGCAGGTCGTGAATAAACGCACTGTTACCTCGCCGCTGATCCCTTTGGTGGCGCCTTGTTCAGGTATTTTTGGAGCCTTAAAAGCTTCATATCTATCACCTGTCCTGTTATCAATGATAAAAATGTTTTGTTCGATCGTTTCATCATCAAAGCCAAGGTCTCCATCTCCATCTGTAAATGAGAATCTGAGAAAAAGCGAATCAGAGTTTAATGAACTCTGTATCATAGAGCTCTGAGAAAAGCCCATAAATTCAATCTCTGGAACATCAGAAAAGCCTGGAGATTGCACACATGAGATAATCGATGCAAGAACTATTGATATGATGAATATATTTGTACTACTTTTCAAATCAAGCTTTATATACTAGTAATGCAATTTGAGCAAAAAAGATTAGACCTCATTGATAAATATAATTCCTTACAAGATAACGAAATAGACTTCAATTCGCTTGCTCTATCATTGTACTTCTTTCAAAAAGAATATAATATTATTTATCGAAAATATTTAAATTTTTTAGCTAAACTGGAGTTTGAACCCTCTGATTGGACACAGATTCCATGTTTGCCAATTCAGTTTTTTAAGTCACACCCAATTCAAACAGGCGCACATTGGACAGCTGAAAAAGTATTTTATAGTAGTGGGACAGGTGGCAGACAATCAAGGCATTATATCAGAAACTTAGATTTTTACATTGACAACACAAAATCATTATTCAATGTAGATATTGGTAAAGTAGAGTCCTATTGTTACTTGGCTCTATTGCCCGGTTATTTAGAACGAGAAGGGTCTTCGCTAATAGAAATGGTACAAGCTTTTATTCAAAGTTCTAAATACTCTCAAAGTGATTTTTATTTGAATGAATTGGATTCTTTATTTAACTCGTTACAAGAATGTGCTAAACTTAAAATACCAACTATTTTGTTCGGAGTCAGTTTTGCATTGTTGGATTTTGTTGAGAAATATAAACCTGATTTATCGACTGTAACGATCATAGAAACTGGTGGCATGAAAGGAACATCGATAGAATTATCTAAAATCGAAATTATTAATCGGTTACAAATGGCTAGTGGCTGTCAGTCGATATATTCAGAGTATGGAATGACCGAACTCCAATCGCAAGCATATGCTTTAGATGGATTACACTTCACCGAAAACAAATACTTAAAAATCTATGTTACAGAAATAAATGATCCATTCTGTCGAGCAAAATTGACAAAGTCTGGGCAATTAAATATTATTGATTTGGCCAATATTGACAGTTGCGCATTTATACAAACAGAGGATCTTGCTAGAAAGAACGACAGTCATACTTTTGAGATATTAGGAAGATTGCATCAAAGTGATATGCGTGGATGTAATCTTTTATTGGAGGAGATCAGGTAGTGTTAATGTTTCTACTTGCTTAGCATCGTATTAGATTCTGTTCTTTATTTTCTATCTATAATACATTCCTTAGTGTTTTAGGACTTATATTTTCAATTCTGTAGGGTTTCTGTAGACTTTAGTTATATACTTTGTAGAGCAGGATTTTATTCACTTTTAAGACATTGTGCATGAATAAATAGACTGAAATGGCTTTATTTGAATTGTTGTACACGAGTTATTCATTAATGGAAAAAAGTGACGTTATAAAGCTAGTCGAAAGAAGTAAGTTAAGTAATGTGAAAAATGATATAACGGGATGTCTTCTCATTGCAGATAACGAATTATTTCAAGTTATTGAGGGTGAAGAGTTATCTGTAAAAGATCTCTTTAATAAGATAAAATTAGACCCAAGACATACAAGAATACAATTAATGTGGTCATCTACTATTGACGATAGAGCCTTTGGAAAGTGGACTATGATTCATAAAGAAATCACAAAAGAACAATTGCATCTAACAGGAAAGGCAACAACAGGACAAGAATTACTAGATATTATCCAACTCCAAATTCGATAGTACGGACTGAGTGCCATCTTATAGCAGCTTCTAGACAATATTTAAAACTGATCAAGTTGAAAATCCCCTTTTTGGGTGATTGTTTAACTTCTTGCGCTAGCTATCTTTGTATGGCTGACACACCTCAATTGTTCACAAAAGGAAAAGCCAATCCTAAGGACTTATGTTTATGTAGAATCGCTCGGGGAAACCGCATAAATGTCCGAGGGATTGGTCATTTAAAACTGAAAAGTAAAAGTATAATGTGTCTTATTTGTCGATAATACCTTCGAATATCCAGTTGGCTAAAGCCTGCCTATTTTCCATTTGAAGTAGGCGTTTGTGGTCGTCCTTATTTTTAATATTTGCCAATTCTATATAGACTGCCGTCGGTAAAGTATTCCTAAGCATAAATAGTCCTCGGTCTTTTACAAAGCCTTTATATCCTCTGTTTTTTTGATATTTTTCGTACTTGGCCTTGAAAGTTGATTGCAGATTTAAAGCCAATTGTTTGCTACTCTTACTATTCTTATAGTGATAGAAATAAACATCTTGTCTCTTACTTTTGGTTTGTGAATCTACATGAACCATGACTGCTTTTTGATTCTTATATCCTTTCTTTTTGTATTGATGATATAAATCATTAATGACTTTTGTTCTGTCTGCCAATCTCTTTAATTGGTTTCTAGCAATTTTGATTCCACCAGTATATTTTTCATCATAATCACATTTTAATAGTCTTTCATCTCGAATGCCATCGTTTGAATCTTGAACGATGATTTCTACTATCGCTCCATGTTGCATTAGATTTCGAGCAACTCTTAATGTGACATCGTATGCATATTCGTCTTCGCAAAGCCTTGAAGTATATCCATTATAATTCGTACCCGGATCAGGACCACCATGACCACTCACAAGATAAAATACCTGATCTTTTAAGGAGTTGTCCACTACTTTAACATCTTCATACTTATCACCAAATAATTCTACTGATTTTGATGTCTTTTTAAATACTTTTTCTTCCTTGACAGTAGATTTGCTGTGACTTAATTCTTCTTGAATATCTTTAGCACAATGTATTTCATGATGAGGGACCCATAAAATTTTGCTCGCCGTAAAATGTGTTTTTCTTAATTTCTTGTCTACTAAAGCTTCGTTGTATTCTTTTATTCTGACAGCTTGATCCCAGTCTTTGATTCCAATGGTGGATCGAATACTGATGTCATTATAAGTATAAATGTAAACGGGAAGTTTGTAGGATTTTCCTTCTTTGAGAAATGAAGAAGACGATAATTTATTAACCTTGTAAAATTCTGTAATGTTACATTGGTAATCTGCTAACTCATACCTGCGTAGTAATGAAAATACGCCATCACCCGGTTTTGCTTTGACTTCGTGAAAATTAGTAGAATTATTAGGGTCTACTGAAGATGAAAGTAAAACAAAAAGTAAGTTTGCAAGAATATAGAGACTTGAAAACATTGAAATCGATTTTAAAGGTAAATATACATTAAAATTAATAATAATATATAAATTTATACTAATCAATTAGTTATCTTGATAAATAGCATTTCTAATATCATCCATCTACTTAAACATCAATTCAAATTAGAATGGAAGAGTCCCTATATTTTAGGTGCTAATCTGTTATATGTCGTCACGACTGTATTTATAACGTATAAAGTATTCAATAAAATATCGGAGCCGACATGGTCTGCTCTATTTTGGGTGATTTATATGTTTATTGCGCTCAATATTACTGTACATAGTTTTACACGCGAACAAAGTAAATCTGTATTGTTTTACTACAGCATCATGCATCCATTAGAATTATTTGCGACAAGAGTCCTGTTCAATTTTATATTTCTAATGTTTACTGTATTCCTGCTGTATCTCTTTATGAGTATATTTTTATTAAATCCAATACAGGATTATTCGTTGTTTCTAATCGTCTTATCATTGTCGTCCTTGGCATTTTCCATCATTTTCAGTTTCACATCGGCCATTGCTGTACATACTGGCATGCGTAATACCATGATGACCATTATGAGCCTTCCACTGGTATTACCAGTTATATTGACATCAGTAAAACTGACCTTGATTTCGGCTAATGTCATTATGGAAGATGGTACTTCGTCGGATATTATGATTTTATCGTCGATAAACCTCATAATGTTGGGTATAGCAGTGATATTATTCCCATATTTGTGGCGATCATAAAGCATCATTATGAGTTGGTGGAAGCTTCTCAGTGTAATTCTACTTTTATACGTTTTAATAGCTGGTTTTCTAGTTCCTTTAAAGCCAGGAATAGTTGATTTGACTCCTTTTTCGATCCAATCCCACGCCACATCAACATTAAATATAACTGGATACAACACTCATTTTAAAGAAGGAGAATCTAGCCTACAAGTTTGGTTGAAAATTGATAGTGTTTTGGGATATAAGTCTCATCAACTTGAAGTCATCAATGACAATGAAATCAGAGCAAGATTTAACATTGGCAATATATCAGAAGAGATTATAGATGCGACAATGTTCGTGTCAAATGATGTAGATCAAACAGCATTATTACCGTCAGCTGTTAGAATTAATAGGGATACTGCGGCGCAAGCCACATCATTTCTTCCACAAAGAATCCCATTTGATCAGTTAGATACAAAAGATGGCTTTTTATTTCCATTCAGAAATATATTAAATGAAACCATCAGAAATACATTTTTTCATGTGGCGCTTTGGATGGCGATGTTTGCCTTGTTATTGATTGGTATTTATAATAGTGTCCGATATCTCATGACACCTAATCTTAAATATGACATCACTGCTTCATCTTATAACATGATAGCGATTGTCTATGGAATGTTAGGTTTAGCAACTGGTTCAGTTTGGGCTAAATTTACCTGGGGTACTTGGTGGACCACAGATGTAAAATTGAATATGGCAGCGGTGAGTATGTTGATATATTTGGCTTATGCGATCTTACGAGCGGCGATTGATGATGTTGATAAAAGAGCTAGACTATCAGCGATCTATAGCATATTTGCCTTTGTAGCCATGATCCCTTTATTATTTGTTATTCCAAGGATGACAAGTAGTCTTCATCCCGGAAATGGAGGGAATCCGGCTTTGGGCGGTGAGGATATGGACAATACATTAAAAATGGTTTTTTATCCAGCAGTCATTGGATTATTTTTGTTTGGAGCATGGATTGCATCAATTAGAAAAAGAATAGAAACATTGTATTATAAAAAGTCTTTCAAATGATTTTACACAAGCTTTTATTTAGTGTTATTCTCTTGATTATCCCAATGGTCAGTTTTGGACAAGCATCAGCTGACTATTTAAGAAGTACAGGTAAGATTTATTCTGTTGTATTGGCAGTCGTGATTCTATTTTTAGGCATAGTATTATATGTCTGGAGATTAGATAAAAAAGTGAGACAAATGGAAGATGATTTTCAAAAATAAAAGGCATATTATTGAAAATGTTGAAAATCAAAATAAGAATGAAATAAAAGATCGATGACAACGATTACATAATAACTAATACTAACTAACCGAACCATGAAAAAATCAAATGAACCAAGCTTTTACGAAAGTGTCATGCTGAATTATGACAAAGCATCGTCACTGACAAATCACCCAAAAGGCTTACTAGATCAAATTCGAGAATGCAATAGCGTTTATCAAATGAGATTTCCTGTTAAAATGGGCAATCAATATGAAGTCATAGAAGCTTATCGAGTACAACACAGTCATCATAGAGCTCCGACGAAAGGAGGCATTCGTTTTTCTGAACACGCTAGTCAAGAAGAAGTCATGGCGCTCGCAGCCTTGATGACTTTTAAATGCGCAATTGTAGATGTGCCCTTCGGAGGAGCAAAAGGCGGTGTAAAAATCAATCATAAGAAATATAACCGTGACCAATTAGAGAAGATTACTAGAAGATATACTGTTGAATTAATTCGAAAAGGATTTATCGGGCCAAGTGTCGATGTACCCGCACCTGATTATGGAACAGGCTCTCGGGAGATGGCGTGGATCTTGGATACATACCGAACTTTTGCATCTGATGAAATCGACGCAGCAGGCTGTGTGACTGGAAAACCTGTCAAGCAAAGTGGTATCAGAGGCAGGACAGAAGCTACTGGCCGTGGCGTGTACTATGGATTGAGAGAGCTGCTACTGCAGGAGAAAGAGATGAAAGAAATTGGCCTTACTCCAGGGATTGCTGGTAAAACCATCGTCATTCAAGGTCTAGGTAATGTGGGCTCTTATACGGCGAGCATATCAAAAGATGAAGGAGATGCCAAGATCATTGCTATTGCTGAGTATGACGGGACTATCTATAATCCTGATGGTATCAATGTTCAAAAACTGATTAGTTACAAAAAAGCTAATGGCAAAGTCTCTGGATTTCCAGGAGGGATATTGTTAGCAGGCAAAGATGACTGGCTTAAAATTGATTGTGATATTCTAGTACCTGCAGCCTTAGAAAGTCAGATCCATATTGGTAATGCTAAAAAAGTAAAAGCTAAAATTATCGCAGAAGCCGCTAACGGGCCAGTCACCGCAAAAGCTGAAGAAATACTATTAAAAAAAGGTGTTATCATTTTGCCAGATATGTATTTGAATGCAGGTGGTGTGACTGTGTCTTACTTTGAGTGGCTTAAGAATTTGTCTCACATGAGATTTGGTAGAATGGAGAAAAGATTCAACGAGAATTCAAACTACAACATGGTCAAGATGGTCGAAAAAATGACTGGAAAAACAGTTTCAAAAGTAGACAAAGAAGTACTCACCAGAGGTGGAGATGAGATAGATCTAGTCAGGAGTGGGCTAGAAGAGACAATGATCACTGCTTTTCATAATGTTAGAGATGTGAAGAATAGACGTAAAAAAGTGCAAGACTATCGGTCAGCAGCATTCATTAATGCGATAGATAAAATTGCAGGTGACTATATGATGATGGGAATATTCCCATAGTGGTCGATGCGTAAAAGTCAATGGTCTATAGTTTGAAGAGATCTCACTTTGTCTAAGAGTTTGTGATTCAAAACTGTTAACTAGGGAGCTGTTCTATTATCGTCCATTGACTTTCGACTAACTTTCACTTGGCATGAAATTGTTGCATCCATCGCTCTATGGGCGCTATAGTTTTACAAGTTTTCAAGGTTTTTTTAATGATTAATCTATACTTGAAAGTGCCATCATCTAAGGAATCGACCCAATCTTGATTATATCTGGAAAAACTAGAATCCAAAATTTGACACTGATACAATTTGTAAGATCCAATTCTGACGTCATAGATGCATATTATAATCTCCGATAGACTCTGAGTACTGCTGTATCCCTGTAAAAACATAATAAGAGGATCTTCGACATATCTTAACGGAAAAAACTCGATGATATTGACGTCAATAAAAGCATTTTGATAAATAATAGTGTCGTACTTCTTTTGATTGAGTTTAGATTTTAGACTATCCAATTTTCTGCGGATAAGTTTAATTGGTGTTTGCTCGAAATCAAAGATTTCTAAGGATAACCATTGACTGGTTTTGAAATCTAAATATTCGATGTTTCCAAGTCGGAGTTTGTAATCGAACCTTGGATTGCCAGGCACAAAGTAACCGATATAGTAAAATGACATCTGCTCTTGCTTTGCAAACTCTATTTCTAGAAGCATTGTGTACAAGCCTAAACTCATAGAACTGTAAGCTGGATTGTAAAAACCAAAAATGCTTGCTACACTATTATCACCTACATCAAAAATACTGCACGCGATCAAACTGTCTTCAGCATAAACCTTGACTAAGTAGGTATCATAAATGTCCATATCCAAACTATCCATCATATAACTGTCTAAATATTCAGGTAAGTTACCTTTGAATGTCAGCCTGTATTTTTGATATAATTCCTCAACGGTATCAGAGTATTCAAAGGGTTCAAAAGAATGTGTCAGCCTAGCTTTATTCTTTCGATCTAGTCTTTTTAAGCTTTTAGAAAGCTTATAATTTTCCAAAGGCGTCCGGAGCCAAATAGTAGAGAATAAAGATCTTTCAAAGAAGATAAAAAAAGAACAAAAGATAGTTGGCCCCATGCGATACCATCCTCTGGATAAAAAGTCATCCAAATCCGAAGCTTTAATTGTATCTAAATATAGACTTTGAGCTGTCTTTCTAGTTTTATTAGACATAGGATATTTTTCTCATTTAGGAGGAGAAATATGATGCTAAGAAAAGGAATTTGTACGACTAAGAAAACTGCCCAGTTATTTTATACCAATCGCACTTGAGATTGAGCTATTTAAATGTGCGTATAATTTTTAAAATTGAGGCATGACCGAACAATCTCGAAGAGTGGAGCGAGTAGTTTCAATAGAGTGAACAGCGAACAGCGGTAGGTCAGAAAGTGTCATATCTCCGAGAGTCTCGCGACTCATTGAGAGTCTTCGCACTATAGATATGGCGAGTATTTTTACCGAAAAGATTAATAAAATAGATAATAAATCAAGGGTCAATTTTAAGTGCGTTCGGTTTACTCTTAAAAATTAGTTCTATTGATCTATAAATTTATTTAACAATTCTAAAGCGATATGGTTATTCATTTCTTTTGCCACTGCTAAAGATGTGCCACCACTTTCCATTTCAAAAGTTAATGGCTTAGCTCCATTCAACAACAATAATTCCGCCATTTCCATGTGATTAAATCGGATACTTTCTGCTAATGGAAGAGCCATGAATTCTGGATGTTGATAGTTAGGATCAATTCCTATCCCCAAGTAATATCTAACTAATTCTAAGTCATTTTCTTGAATCCCTTTGAACATATCCTTCCAATCTCCTGCAGACATCATTTAGTTGTATAAATAAGTTAAGATAATTGATTTTATTCATATTATAGAATTTTATATATCACTTATGAATTAGCATAACTTCATGTCCAAACTCCTAAAATGGTCTTGTTTTTGCACTTAAAAAATCCTAAAACAATCTGATTATGGGAGTGGCGAAAACCAAGGCTTCTCACAATATTTATGTCGTAGAACTTAACAAGAAAGTCTGGACTGACAGTTGGCGATTTAGAGCAGCTAATCCGCAGTATAAAGGCATCCTAGAGTGCTTGTATGTGGGTATCACAAGTCATTCTCCCAAAGCTAGATATCAAAAACATAAGACTGGAGCAAGATCGAAGAAGGGTCATAAGATCTCATCTTGGTATGTGGAAAAATATGGTTTGTACCTCAGACCCAGTTTGTATAACAAACATAATCCAATGCCACTAGCTAAAGCTAAGCGAATGGAGAAGGACCTTTCTGAGAGATTGCGAAGGCAAGGCTACGCTGTTTGGTGGAATTAAAGCAAAATAACTCAATGTCAAGTCAATAATGTAATCAGACAAGATCAGATCTAAAATTCAGATACTTTTATTAACATCATGATATATCAAGAATAATCTAAATATAATCTATCTATGTATGTTGTTGTATGGCGATTAATTATATATATCAGAAGTCTTAATATCAAATTTCGTCTTGATTCATCATGTTAGCTAAACTGTAGTTTTTTCGTAGTTATCTCAGTTTTCATTACGATATAAAGGAAGAAAATGTAATATTATAACTCTTCTAAGCCACAATACGAATTAGGTAACTCTTACTAGGAATAGATCAACTCTATCAATCATCAGATTGTTAATAACTGATATGGCGCATATCAATGATTTTACTCATTGTTAAGATTTTTAAAGTGGTGTTAAAGAATTCTTATTTACTCGATAAGGAATTATATTATGAAAACATAAGCGTTTGCTCATAAATAAAACTATTATACATGACCAAATTATTCAGTTTAAAATTAATCTTGATTTTGTCAATCATCTTAACGGTGAGTGAATATCAATTTGCGCAATCCCAATTTTTGAAGTTTAACGAAAATGCAAGTTCCATTACGCTGTCTCATGGATTTTCATTTTTAGACGTATCAACTATTAAGTATACCAAATCCTTCAAAGGTAAACTTGATACTTACGTGAGTTTAGGATATGCATATCAAGACTTAGAGGAGTTTGGTAGTCCATTTAGTCTTCAATATTATCTACCTAGCATTGGTGCTGATTATTTTCTAATCAAAAAACCAGATTCCCCATTTAGTGCATCATTAGGCGCAAACTATACCTTTATCACATCTAGCTCTAGTGAAATAGAAGGTAGAGCGAATGCTCATTTTGTAGGTTTAAAGGCACAAGCATTTTATGAGATAGCCTATCGAAAGCTAAAGATTCTTCCTTCAGTTGCTTATTCTCATCAATTTAATACTAACTTTTTAAGAAATAATAACGGTAGTCTAGATTTTGGAGTATCTGTATTATTACCCTTAAAAAAGAATCACAAAATTAATATACAAGGTAAATTTATCGGAATCCAAAATAGAAATAGTGCTTTTGAATTATCAGTTGGCTATATATTCTGATCTCAATCAACGATGAATCAGTAAGGAATCTACAAAAGCATTAATCGTAAATTCAGCATCTGCGTGTGCAAATTTTATTCTCAAATTTTCGTCAATGATATAGGTGGCAGGAATGAATGAAAAGTTTTGTTGTCCAAAGCTTTTCTCTGCCCGGCTATATTCAGTTTGTTGATCGTCAACGACTCCAAAAGCTCTCATCAATGACAGGTCTTGATCAATGACTATAGAGACATCATCCTGGCGTTTTTCTTTCTTAGGTGGCTGACCTGATAATGGGGTAGGAGTGATCGCAATCGTATGTCCACCTTTTTGTGTGACTTTCGCTAAATCAGTTTTAAAATGACTTAATGATTTAAGACAAGCTGTACACCAAAATCCTTGATAAAATAGAATCACAACATTCCCCTTTTTGACAAGTGAGGACAGGTTTATCTCTTGATCAGCTGTTGTTCTGACAGTAAAGTCAGGTACTGTATCACCTTTCTGCAATGGCAAAAACTGTTGAACATGAAGATCAAAATTTAGCATAAACCCAATCGTCAAAAATAATAAAACTCCAATTAAGGCTCTCTTCATTTATCTATGTTGAGGTCATTGTGATTTCTTTAATCCTATCCAAGCAATGACTGTAGTTTCATAGCTACACTCATGTCTCCATTAATTTTAATTTTACCTGACATCACAGCTCCCATTGGATTCAGTGAACCTGAGACTATCTTTCCAAAATCTTCCATTGACACATTCAATGTACAGTCTGCTGCCTTATCCGCATCACTCACATGATTTGCTTCCCCAGTTCCATCGATATGAATTTGCTGGGTTCCAAAATTAAACTTGAGCGTATTCCCCAGTGCGTTTGCAGAACTTGCCTTTGCCGTAATTTCACTCAATATGGAATCGAATGATACTGTAGCTTTTGAAGTGCTAGCAATAGTATTGGATGAGGCTGGAGTTTGATGTTTAGTCGCATCATGTGAAGATTCCGCCTTGTCATATGATGTATCTTCTATGATCATTTTAGCGATGATATTTCGCATGATTTCTGAGGATCCACCACCAATTGTGCCCACTCTTACATCTCTATACATTCTTGCCATTGGGTATTCTTCCATAAAGCCATAGCCTCCGAAAAATTGCAAACACTGAGTGGCGACTTTTTCACATAACTCTGTTGCCAGTAATTTTGCCATGCTACACAGTTTGACATCATATACTCCATCAGCATACATCTTACAACAATGATAGCTGAAGGCCTTTAGAGCCTCTACTTCCGATGCTAGCTGAGCGACTCTATGTCTTAATACTTGGAATTTATTGATGGATCTACCAAAGGCTTCTCGCTCCGCCATATACTTTAATGATACTTCAATGGCTTTCTCACATCCTGTCACAGCTGCAGGTACGGCACATAATCGTTCTAGCTGAAGTCCATTCATCAAGTAATAAAAGCCACGTCCTTCTTCACCAATCAAATTCTCTTTTGGCACTTTTACATTATCAAAACTTAACTCTGCTGTGTCAGAACTATGCCAACCTAGTTTCTTCAATTTACGTGCTGAAACGCCTTCCATTTTCTGTTCGATCACTAAAAGACTGACTCCTGCTGAACCAGCATTAGGATCTGTTTTGACAACAGTAATAATGAAATCTCCATAGACTCCATTGGTTATAAATGTCTTAGATCCGTTAACTAAGTAATGATCACCTTTATCTTCAGCTCTTGTTTGAATGTTTTGAGCATCAGATCCAGCTCCTGGTTCTGTAATCCCAATTGAAGAAATTAAATCACCTGAAATGATACCTGGCAAATATTTATTCTTTAATTCATCCGATGCGAACTTTAAGATATATGGCCCTGACATGTATTGGACAACTTGCTGCGTGATCGCGAAGCCACCAGAATTACATCTTCCTAGCTCTTCATTGAATACCACATCATAAAAGAAGTCTAAATTAGATCCACCATATTCTTCAGGATAGGATAAGCCCAAAAAACCCATATCACCCATCTTCTTCCAAATGTCTCTTGGTGTTTTTCTATCTTCTTCCCATTGGTCAATATGTGGAATCGCTTCTTTTTCAAGAAACTGTCTTAAGCTTTGTCTAAATAATTCATGTTCTTCTGTAAAATATTGAGAGGTCATAATTTCTTGTTTGAGTTTTATTTATAATTATATCTGATCTTTTATTCAATAAATAGATCCTTCATTAATGTCTTGTCTTGATTCACGGCATACTGTTCAAAATCTGTCACGCCTTCTTCTTTTAAAAGATCTTCATCTATGTAAAAATTTCCGGTGTGTATACTTGAGTCTTTATTCAAAATGGCAAATGCAGCATCTGCCATAATTGCGGGATGTCTGCTGGCTTGAATCATCGATTCTCCACCGAGTAAATTTCTCACTGCAGCAGTAGCAATTGTAGTTTGAGGCCACAAAGCATTAGCTGCAATCTTGTCTTTTTTCAGTTCTTCAGCAAGTCCTAATACAGTCATACTCATTCCATATTTACTCATCGTATAAGCCAAATGAGCACCAAACCATTCTGGCTTTAAGAGTAGAGGAGGAGATAATGTCAATATGTGAGGATTATCTGCTTTGCGCAAATGTGGGATACAATATTTAGATACCATAAATGTCCCTCTGACATTTATAGAATGCATCAAATCAAAGCGTTTCATTTGTAAACTTTCAGTTGGACTTAGATTGATCGCACTTGCATTATTGATCAGTATATCTATCCCCCCAAACTTTGATATCGTATCATCAATTGCTTGTTGTACCGTCTCTTCTGATCTTATGTCAACTACAACTGGCAGTGCTTGACCACCAGCTTTGACCAAATCGTCTGCAGCAGTAAATATGGTTCCTTCTAGTTTAGGATGTGGCTCAGTTGTTTTTGCAGCAACGACTATATTCGCTCCTTCTGAAGCTAATTTCATTGCTATAGCTTTGCCAATTCCTCGACTTGCTCCTGTTATAAATGCTGTTTTACCTTTCATAATTAATTAGTCAAATTTTAAATCAAATTTTCTCAAATGCACTTTACTTTACCACCCCCTGCATCCGGCTCTAAAGGGGACATACTTCGAAGATATTTTCATTTTACTAACTGCCGATAAGTTAGAATGACCTAGCATTCAGCATTCAACACTCAACACTAAAGCTTGATTTATGCATAGTAAAAATCAAGCTTTCATCCCCCCATCAACCCTCACTTCTTGTCCATTCACATAACTACTGCTATTATCACATAACCAACAAATGACTTCTGCTACTTCTTCAGGCTGTCCGAATCTCTTCATAGGAATACCAAACTTCATTTGTTCGATCATATGAGAATGACTTTCTGCAAATGAATTTCCCATTGGTGTATCAATAATTGTAGGGCAGACTGCATTCACTCTAATGTTATATTTTCCATATTCTGACGCAGCAGTCTTAGTCATACCAATCACTGCATGC
>Ga0209828_1000888_pt1 | contig 28186 bp, 15 predicted proteins | sample MaitaG_FD_187429 | JGI IMG/M metagenome (GOLD analysis project Ga0209828, IMG submission 187429) | Marine algal microbial communities from Maine, USA - Maine_Asex2 metaG (SPAdes) (version 2) | ecosystem: Host-associated > Algae > Red algae > Unclassified | place: Maine, USA | collected 2015-01-05
TTTGATTAAATAAACTCTATCCTGAGCTTCCGCATTTCTTTCCATACTTGTTTTTCCAGGTACTGATACTAAGATATGGCGCACTTTCACATCTTGAAGTTTTCTGACGTACGCCTCATCAACGAGCTGCTTCGTCACTTCTTTGTCAACTAGATATGCATTAGCTAATTGCTTTCTGTACCCTTCTAATTCGGTTTGTAAGGATTTGATCGTGTCAAGCTTAATCTGTCGTGCTTTTTCAACCTTTAGTTTAAACTTTACATACAAGTCGAGGTATTCTTCCAAACTTTCCTTGCTGTAATCTGCTTTGTCTCCGTTATTCTTTTTATAGATATAATCAAACTCTGAGACCTTTACAGGAGTATTATTAACAGTGAATAATACTGGGTCATCCTGCTGTCCAAAGCAAAGTGTATAAGACAATAAAAAGCTGAAAATCAGTATATTCTGAGTCATGGTGTTTTGAGTCTTTAAGCTAGCAATTGAACTGCAAAGCTAAGGGTTTTAGTATACTCTTTTGGTGCATTTGGACTAGGTAAGCATATTATAATCATATTAAATATTTTGCGACTATGCATTATTGTAAATATGAATTACTGTGCATTGTTAATTTTGGAGTATCAAAATTTAGCAGCACTTCACCCAGATGCTAGAGCAACAGTTATGTCGATCTCAAAATAACATGCTCAATCCTCCGTATAAACCTTCTTAAGCCTCTTAGATAACTTAGATAGAATTTCTAATGGAATCGTATGACCAGCAGCAGCGACTTTCCTAATATCTACATGTTCACCGAAAATTTCGACCCTATCTCCAATCTGTATATCATGTGAATCTGTAATGTCTAACATGCACATATCCATACAGATATTACCAATCGTAGGGACTAATTGATTGTTAAGTAGAAATGAAATCTTGCCATTGCCCAAAGAGCGAAGAAGCCCATCAGCGTAGCCAATATTGATGATAGCGATCATTCGGTTTTTTTCTAGAATTGTATGACATCCATATCCAATAGTCGATCCAGCAAGCACTGTTTTGATTTGTGAAATCGTCGCCGAAAGCCGATGTACCCGTTCTAATGATTCATCGAATTGACCAGTCATGTCTATCCCATACATGCCTTTCCCAATACGAACCATATCATATTGCGCAGATGGAAAACGGACAATACCTGCAGAATTTAATATATGAAATATAGGTTCAATACCCAGCCTAGATTTTAATCGAGCTGCAATGTTATCAAATCTGGCTATTTGTAAATTTGTTATAGAATCTTTAGTTGAATCATCAGCTGCAGCGAGATGAGACATAATTGCTTTGATATGGAGATTATGATCTTCGATTATCTTAATGAGCTCTTCGATATCATCCTCTTGAAAACCAAGACGATTCATGCCTGTATCAATCTTAATATGTATGGCTAATTCATTTTTTATGTCGGTGTATTCGCAGAGAGATTTTAATTGTTCTAAGCTATATATTTCAGCTTCCAATCTATATCGATGGAGTTCTTTAAAATGATCCAATTCTGGATTTAAAACTAAGATAGGCATGTTTATTCCATGTTCTCGCAGCTCGATTCCTTCATCTGTGTAGGCTACGGCAAGATAGTCCACGCCAATTGATTCCAAAAATGTACCCAAGGTCGTACTACCAGTTCCATAAGCATCTGCCTTAATGATTGAGAGGATCTTAGCTTCTGGATTTAGATGACGAGAAAAGACATTTAGATTATGTCGAAGTGCTGTCAAGCTGACTTCTAATTCAGTTTGATGTCGCTGTTTTGTGAGCAGTCTCACGACGGATTCGAATAGAAAAGATCGGGCTCCTTTGACTAAAATTATGGATTGCTTTGGAGGAGAATATTGAAGTGATTGAATCAATAAGTCAGTCGTTGGAAAAGATGTAAGCGTAATTGTTTTAGAGAGCTTTGCTTGCAAAATATCACTGTCTGTACCGACATGATACACTGTTTTTACTTCTTTTTTAGAAATGAGCTCCGCGATAGTTTGATAAGCAGTTGAGTGATCTCCTTTTTGTGGAATATCGCTGATGATCAATACTTTATCTCGACTATTTGCGTGATTTTGAAGTGATGTTAAAGCTGATTCAAATGAAATTAAATCAAAACTGTAACTATCGTCAATAATGGTGTTTTGGAATGACCCTTCCTTTAATTCTAGTCTTAAATTGACCTTTTGAAGTTTATTAATTCCTGTTTGAATGGTGTCTGGATCAACTGATAATACCAGTGCCGTCACAATACAATGAATCAAATTCTCCAGTGCATGGACTTCTCTGAATGGGGTATAATACATATACTGTCCGACAGTGAGATTAGTTATTTTTGATGAATAATCTATATCGACAGCATAGCTATAATCAGACTTAGAATCTGACCATCGAACCAATTGATTTGAATTTGTTTTGTTAATCTGATCGTGAAGTAAAAATTGATCTGCTCTATAAATAATTGACTTTGCTGTCTTAAATAAGCTCAGCTTTTCTTGAATCTTATCAGTCATAGAATTAAAGCCAGCTTGATGCGCATCACCAATATTCGTGAACACACCGATATCACATTGAATCATTTTTTCAAGTGAATCCATATCTCCGGCTTGCGCCACCGCTGCCTCAATAATTGCTATGTCATGATCTGAAGAAATCTGTAGAAGGGATAAGGCAACTCCTATCTGAGAGTTATAACTCATTGGACTCCTAGTCACATCTTTAGTCTCACTTAGAATCGTGTATAACCATTCCTTGACAATGGTTTTTCCATTACTACCAGTTATCGCAACAATGGGGATATCAAATTTAGATCTGTGAAATGCGGCTAAAGATTGAAGTGCCTGTAATGATGAAGGAACCACTAAATATTGAGCAAGACCTAGCAAATCATCGGCAGGAAGCTCTTCAACAATAAAATGCTTGATACCTTTTTGAATGGCATCTATAATAAAGTCGTGTCCATCTCTTTTGAATCCGCTAAAACAGATGAATAAACCCTTTCTTGCTATCGCAATTTTACGGGTGTCAAAAAATATATGGTCTAATAGAATATCTGAATCTATACCAGCGATAGTGCCATCTGTTATGTCGCCTATTTCGGATAAACTATACCTCATGTAAGGTCAAAACCTATGTCAGTTCTAAAATATTTTCCGTCGAATTGAATTTTTTCGGCATTTCTCATAGACTTAGTTAAAGCATCTTCTTGACTATTGCCAAAAGAACTGATTGCCATGACTCTTCCACCATTAGTGAGCATTTCGCCATCTACTAATGTCGCACCTGCATGAAATGGAATAGACCCATTGACTTCCGATAATCCAGAGATCAACTTCCCTTTTTCATATGCTTCAGGATATCCACCAGAAACAAGCATGACCGTAGATACATATCGAGGATCAATTTCAATATTGATGTCTTCTAGAAAATGGTCCCGTATGGCAAGAATCACTTCAAGAAGGTCAGTCTTAAGTCTAGGAAGGATCACTTCTGTCTCTGGATCTCCAAATCTTACATTATATTCAATTACATAAGGCTCACCATCCACACTGATTAAGCCTATAAATACAACTCCATTATAATTAAGAGATCGTTCTTGTATACCTCTTATAGTCGGCTGTATCACTCTGTCTTCAACTTTTTTAAATAAAACATCATCTACGAATGATACTGGCGAAATCGCTCCCATGCCTCCAGTATTTAAGCCAGTATCACCTTCACCTATTCTTTTATAGTCTTTTGCAAGAGGCAAAACCTTATATGAATGACCGTCAGTCAACACAAAAACAGAAAATTCTAAGCCAGATAAAAACTCTTCAATAACAACTGTAGTAGAAGCGTCACCAAATTTTCCGCTCAACATTTCTGTAAATTCTCGTTTGGCGTCGACTGTATTATCTAAAATCAATACGCCCTTTCCAGCAGCTAGCCCATCAGCTTTTAAGACGATAGGTGTTGCTAATTTGTCAATATAGGCCAATCCAGATTCCATATCTTTCACACCAAATGACCGATATGAAGCAGTAGGAATACCATATTCATCCATAAATAGCTTAGCATATTCCTTGCTCCCTTCTAATTGGGCAGATTCTTGGTCTGGTCCAAAGACAAAAACATCGTGCTCTTTGAAATGATCTACAATGCCTTTCACCAATGGAACCTCAGGACCAACTATAATGATGTCAATATCTTTATCATTGACACATTGCTCAATAGAGTCAAAATCTGTTACAGCAATATCAATGTTTTCCCCAATACTTGATGTTCCAGAATTTCCTGGTGCGATGTACAGTTTGTGCTGGATAAGGCTTTGCTGAAGTTTCCAAGAAATTGCATGTTCTCTACCACCGCTGCCGATTAATAAAATATTCATTAATTATTTGTATTTCAATTTATTATATAGGTAATAATTTTATAATATGTTATTTCTAATTACCTTTGAATGTTGATGCGAGATCTCCATTAATTTACCTCTAAAGGGTAACATATGTATTCGTTTAATCACATCTCAATAAATCCCTATGATTGCATATTTAGACGGCAAGATAACTCATCATTCTCCGACATTTATATACATAGATATTCAAGGCTTAGGATATCATGTCAATATAAGCTTGCAAACCTATTCTGTAATAGAATCATTAAAGGAAGTAAAACTATGGACTTATCTCCATGTTAAAGAAGATTCTCAGACTCTTTATGGATTCTTTGAGCAAGACGAGCGTGCAGTTTTTAAACATCTATTATCAGTTTCTGGAATTGGGCCAAATACAGCGCGACTCATTTTATCATCAATGACCTCTTCGGAAGTACGTCGCGCGATTGCCCAAGAGAATGTTATTGCCTTCAATAAAGTCAAAGGCGTCGGCCCAAAAACAGCAAAGCGAGTGATTCTTGATCTAAAAGATAAAATTGTAAAAGAGGAATTAACAGGAGGAGTTACAACAATTGATAAATCTTCAGATGTCCGCGAAGAGGCAATAAAAGCACTTGTTGCCCTTGGATTCCAAAGAGCTAGCGTACAAAAGTCGATTGATAAATATTATAGTTCAGAATTATCCGTTGAAGAACTGATAAAAACTGTTCTACAACAAGTTTCGAGATAATTGACCTTGTATATACTCATTCTATGTCTTATGCGTTTATTATTCCATTAATCCCATGCTATATTATAGCGTAGCCAGTAACGACAGAATCACAAGATGAAGCGTATTTTCATATTATTTGCCTTTTTCTCATGCGCTTTTGCAATACAAAACAGCATCGCATCTGGAATATTTCCTGGTGATCCATATCTAAGTCTCCAGAAGCAAATTACACAGGACACTTTTCCAATTATAGATAGACAAGGAGACTTCATCACAGATTATCAATACAATCCATTTGATATCAAGCCTGAGATTATACAACAAGAAGTAGAATATGATCCAGAAAGCGGCCTATATATAGTATCTGAACGAATTGGTGATGAATATTATAGAGCGCCGACCTATATGACCTTCAGGGAATACTTGGATTATAGAGACAAAAAACAAAAAGAAGACCAATTCAGTAAAATGGCAGGTCTGAGTTCAGGAAGAACAAGAGGAGAGTTTTTAGATCCGGTCGAAAAAATTGACATTAAAAATAGTCTCATTGATCGTCTCTTTGGTGGCCAAGACGTCACGATCGAACCTAAAGGAAATATAGACTTAACATTTGGAGTAGACTATCAACGAATCCAAAATCCATTTATCCCACCAAGACTACAGAGTCAAGGTGGATTTGATTTTGATATGGATATCCAAATGAATGTGGAAGGGAATATCGGTGAGAAAATGAATCTCGATTTTAATTATGATACGAATGCGTCATTTGACTTTGACAATAAGATCAAAATAGATTATGATAGCGAGCAGTTTTCTGAGGATGATATCATCAAGAAAATAGAAGCTGGAGATGTTGATTTTGGCTTACCTACTAATTTGATTCAAGGACCACAAAGTTTATTTGGTGTAAAAACCGTGACACAATTCGGAAGACTAACACTGACTGGAGTCGCATCACAACAAAGATCAGAACAAAAGGACATCCAAATTGAAAATGGTGCATTGGTTCGTGAATTTGAAATTAGACCTGATGATTATGATGAAAATAGACACTTTTTCATCTCACATTATCATCGAGACTTGTATGAAGGGGCATTAGCTAATATGCCTCAGATTCGCTCTCTGATGCGCATCACCAATATAGAAGTGTGGGTAACTAACGAGCAGAATTCAAATTTAAGATCGTCGACTACAGTGACAGCTCTTGATATGCTAGGTGAGTCAGATGCATCTAAATTTGCAAATCAAAGTCCAGATATGAGATGGCTTCCGAATCAAAACCCACCTCCAAATTTGAGAGATGTAGATGGGAAGATCCTACCAAATAATGCTAACTCAGATTTGTTTGCAGAGTTAGTTAGAGATGATGATACAAGGACAATCGTAAATAACTCTGAAAACTTAGGTCGGCTGTATAACATGGAACAGCAAATAGACTTTGAGGTCAATAGTATGAGAAGGCTTAGCCAAAGTGAGTTTTCATTCCATCCAGAATTAGGATTTATATCTTTAAATACGAGACTCAGGCCAAATCAGGTTCTTGCTGTGGCCTATGAATACACCTATTCTCTTAATGGCAATAAGATTTATAAGGTTGGAGAAATGACGAATGAAACTGGAGCAGGTGGTACGAGGATCAGAAATACTGGAGAAGAAGAGCCAGAGCCAGCAGATGTCATTTATGCTAAAATGCTAAAAAGTTCTAATCAGCGAGTAGACATTCCGTCTTGGGATCTCATGATGAAAAATGTCTACGGATTAGGGACATCACAATTGACACAAGAAGATTTCCAACTTGATATATTTTTTGAAGATAATAATGATGTGAATTTGAAAAGATTCTTGCCAGAAGATGGGTTTCGAGAAATTCCTTTATTAGATTTTTTCCAGTTGGATAGATTGAATTCATATGGTGATCCTCAGCAAGATGGTGTATTTGACTTTGTGCCGGGTCTGACGGTAAATACAAGGACAGGAAGTGTCTTTTTTCCTGTTTTAGAGCCTTTCGGCAAATCTTTACTCGATTTGCTAGGTGGCGATCAAGAGTTATTTGAAAAATATGGATACCCAGAATTATATAATAACTCAGTCACTATTGCTCGGGAAAATCTAGACAATAACCTATTTGTCATCAGAGGTAAAATGAAGTCTAGCGTCTCCTCTGAGATATCACTAAACTCATTTAATATACCTCAAGGTTCAGTCACAGTGAGAGCTGGTAGCCAGATATTGAGAGAAGGAATTGATTATGATATTGATTATGGTATTGGTAGAATTAAAATTCTCAATGACGCCTATCTGCAACAAGGTGTACCGATCCGAGTATCCTTCGAAGATCAATCCTTATTTAGTCTGCAGCAAAAGACAATGTTTGGATTGAGAGCTGATTTTGCCGCGACTAAAAAGTTGAATTTTGGAGCGACATACATGCGTCTTTTCGAAAGACCATTTACCGAAAAGGTGAATATCGGAAGCGATCCGATTAATAATAGAGTTTTTGGTCTTGATATGAATTATAGTTCGGAATCACCATTGATCACGAGTCTCGTAGACAAGATTCCATTCATCAATACAAAAGAAGAATCCTTAATCAATTTCTCTGCTGAAGTCGCCGCCTTAAAACCAGGTCACTCTGGAGCGATTAACGTAAGTGGAGAAGACGAAGGAGTCGTCAGTATTGATGATTTTGAAGGCGCCAGCAGTAGTATCCCTCTCGGGTCTAGACCAAATCTTTGGTTTATGGCGAGTACGCCATCTAGATTTGCAGAATCATCATTAAACAATAATTTGGCATATGGATATAACAGAGCTTTGACGAATTGGTATATCATTGATGACAGACAAATTAGGAGTCCAGAAGATCGAATAGATCCCTATACGAGGACTGTAGATCAATCGGAGTTATTTATGCGGGATGTCCCAATTAGTCAGATTCCAGATTTGTTGACCTTTGATGTCGCCTATTATCCATCTCAACGAGGACCTTATAATTTTGATCCACCGGAAGGAATAGATCAAATATTTCCTGCTGGTGACTCAACAGCACGAGTTAGATCCGCTGGTCTTGAAAATGATGCTGACAATAATATCCAGCTAGCAGATCCTGAAAGTAGATGGGGTGGTATCATGCGCTATTTACCAAATAATGACTTCGAAGCTTCAAATTTTGAATATATAGAATTTTGGATGTTGAATCCATTTATGGATGATCGAGAAGGGGAGTCACAGCCATTTGATGAAGACGGTTTTTTGTATTTTAACTTAGGAAGTGTATCGGAAGATATCCTTAAAGATAACTTACAGTTTTATGAAAATTCTATCGAAACTCCAGAGGAGACAATTCCGACTGAGACAACAGCTTGGGGAGAGATTCCATCATCTATTCCTCAGATCAATGCATTTGATTTACAGTTTAGAGCAGATCAGGATTTAGGTCTTGATGGCTTAACGGATGAAGGTGAGCTAGAATTCTTTGGAGACTATGTGCAATCTGTTAGAGTTGCACACCCAGGAGATAGAACTGTTAGTCTTGATCCAGCCAATGACAATTTTACTTCCTACAGAGATCCACAATTTAGTGGAGAATCAAACTTGCTAGATAGATATCGTAGATATAATAACCCTCAAGGGAATGCTCCAGAAGGAAACGCAAATGACAATATTGGAACAGGAAATCCTATTCCAGATTCTGAGGATTTGAATGACAATAGATCATTAGATCAGAATGAATCCTATTATGAATATAGAGTCAGATTGACGAATGAAAATGGAGAAATCAGAAGATCTAATTCTGACTACATAACAGATGTTATAGATGTTACACGACCAGCAGGATTAGATGAAAAGTGGTATCGATTCCAAATTCCAATTAAGGATCTTAGCCCAGAAATGATCGTTAATGATATTCAAGGATTCAGATCGATCCAGTTCATTAGAATGTATATGACAGGTTTTTCAGCACCTAAATTATTAAGATTAGCTGAATTTGAATTGGTAAGAAACCAATGGAGACGGTTACCCTTTGCACTTGGAGGCGGTCAGTGTCTAAATGCCGATGGACAGTTTGAAGGCGAATTCGTTATTGATGAAATCGGTATCGAAGAAAATAGTGGAAAAAGTCCTTTCAATTATGTGCCACCAAGAGGAATCAAACAAGAACGAATATTCAACACTTTCGCGAATGTGCGACAAGATGAAAATGCCTTAAATATTAAAACCTGCGGGCTTCCTGACAGTTGTGATGCCATCATTTATAAATTGACGGAATTAGATTTACGATATTATAAACGCATGCAAATGTTTACGCATGCTGAGATCAATCCAGAATTGAGTGATGAATTTGATAATGCGGATGAAGAAGGCTTAAATGCTTTTGTTCGATTAGGAAAGGATTTTAATAATAATTATTACGAATATGAAATCCCACTCACGTTTTCAGATCCTGATATCGTCAGAGCGAACACGGTCCCTGAAGATTATGCCGACGAAGTCTGGCGAGAAGAAAATAAGTTTGATATAGATCTGACATTATTTACTGAACTAAAGAAACAAAGAAATTTAAGTGGTCGAGCGATCACAGATGATTTCACTGTAGCTCTATCAGGATTAATTGTTGATGATCCAACGACTCCCGATGTGGATGAATCTGATGTAAATGGATTTATCACCATTAAAGGGAATCCGAGTCTTGGCTATGTGAAGGGTTTGAGTGTCGGAGTTAGACACAGTGAGCAAGGCAAGACATTTTGTGGTGAAGTGTGGATTAATGAATTGAGAATTAATGGATTAGAGGAGCGTGGAGGTATAGCAGCAGAGGCGAGATTAGAAGTTCAAATGGCAGACTTTGGAGACATCACAGCATCTACTTCTTATCAAAGCATTGGCTGGGGACAACTAGATGAACGAGTCTATGATCGGAATATCGAAAGTGTCATAGAATACGATGTGGCGACCAATTTAGAATTAGGAAAATTCCTGCCAGATAATTGGAACGTGAGTATCCCATTTTATGCGCAATATGCAAAATCAAAAATACAAGAAGAGTATGATCCGTACCAACTAGATTTAACAGTCGACGAGTTAATTGGGATAACTGATGATCCGGCAGAAGTCGCTGATATCAGAGATAGAAGTGCAAAGACGACCACGATAAAGACATATAATTTTACAAACGTCCGGAAGGAAAGAGGACAAAATTCTAAGAGAAAACCGATGCCTTGGGACATTGAAAATGTGACAGCAAGTTATGGTCATACAAGAACAGAATATAAGGATGAGTTTATCAAATCTGATATTTCAGATGATTACTCAGGTGGACTAGATTATAATTATTCCCGTAAAGGGAAGCCGATACAACCCTTTAAAAAGATTAAGAGTAAACACCTTAAAATTTTAAAGGAGTTTAATTTTAATCCATTCCCGAATAATTTTGCATTTAGCACGCAGCTCAGAAGGTTTAAAAGTGTGCGAGAATTCAGAATTCCAACAGATATAGACTATGTATTTAATGATCAGAGATTTGATTGGGATCGTAGATATTCATTGGGTTGGGATTTCACCAAGGCACTAAAAATGAATTTTACTGCGACGAATTTTGCAGTTATTGATGAGATCAGGCCTGGGAGCATTCGGGTCAATCGGGATGCAAGACCGTACTTTGATAAATTCGGTAGAGAAGTCGAGTCTGTGAATGCTCTAGCAGATATCAGTCAAAAACAACAAGCAGCAAGAGATACATTATCTAATAATTTGAAAAATTGGGGACGGAATAAAAATTATGATCATAGTTTGTCCTTATCCTGGACCCTACCGATTCGATATTTGCCATTCATGGATTGGATCAATGTCAAGGCACAGTATGATGCTGACTATGCATGGACGGCTGGATCTTTAGGAGTCAATAATGGACTTGCTTTAGGGTCGAGTTTAGATGGAAAGGATGCGATCCAACTTGGAAACATTATTCATAATAACCAAAGTCGATCGATAAACGCAACATTTAATTTCGACAAACTTTTTGATAAATCTAAGTACATTAAGAGTCTCGATAAGTCAAAATCTAATGGACGAAGAGGAGGTAAAACTAGAGGAGAAGAGCCGGTAAAAGTCGCAGAAGAGAAACCTGATCGGAAAGCTAAAAAGAATGAAGGCGAGCGATCCTTTATCGAAAAATTCTTAGTGCGACCATTGTTTTCTATTAGAAATGCGAAGTTTACTTATCGCGAAAACTTATCAACGATGGTCCCAGGATTTTTACCTGAGAACAAGTATCTCGGTTTGTCTAGTGGGTTTAATGCGCCTGGATGGGGATTTGTCTTAGGACTTCAACCAGACCTAAATCAAGGTGAGTTTTTGGATAATGCTGCTGCTAATGGATGGATCACTACTGATCGTTTCCAAAACCAACAAGTCCTACAAAAACAACAGCAGAATTATGAGTTTCAATTGGAATTAGAGCCATGGCGTGATTTTGAAATTGATATTGATTTTAAAAAGACATTTACAGAAGATCATTCAGAATATTTCATCAATACGAATACGGATAGTAGTTATTCTACACCAGCTATTTTCCAGCATACGACGATGCGAGATGTTGGTTCTTATGATGTTACCTTTTTTGCGATGCAGACATTGTTTAATAATGATGTCAATGGACTCTTTAATACCTTTGAAAATAACCGAACATTCGTGTCTAATAGACTGGCTCAACTCGATCGAGAGAATGAGCAAAATCCTAATCAAGGCGAAGCTCATGATCAAGATGGGGCTTTGTTTTCTAGGGGTTTTGGTAAGCAGCAGAATGATGTGTTGATCCATTCATTCTTATCGGCATATACGGGTAAAGATTTGAGCTTAAACAATCCAGTAGATGTTTCATTGAATATTACACAAGACGTCAAAAGCCGTGGTTACATTCCCGCTCCAAACTGGAGTGTGAGATGGAATGGGCTATCAAAAATTGGCATGTTTCAGGATATATTTTCAAGTTTCACTTTGACACACGCATACAAATCTAACCTCAAAGTCAGCCGATATGAGACTGACTTACAATTCCAGTCTTCTGTGGAAGAATTTGGAACTCGATTTTTTATTCCAACAGATCAAGAGCAGGCAAATTATTATTCATTGTTTGAAATTCCAGCAGTTGTTATTTCTGAGCAGTTTGTTCCAATTATAGGCATTGATATAAAAACGACGAATGACATCAATATGAATTTTGAGTATAAGAAGACTCGTAATTTGAGTTTGATAACGGGTAATATTAGTCAATTGACAGAAGCAAGAAATACTGAGTATACAGTTGGATTCGGGTGGACAATTAAGAATGTGAATATCGGTGGTGGAGGTAAGCGATCAAGAAGGGGTAGAACGCCTGCTGATGTCGCCGGTGAAGCGCCTACAGACACTCGAGTGACAGATACACAAGGACGTGAAATGACTGTAAATTTTGATATGTCATTTAGAGATGACGTCACCTGGATTCATGAGATCGATAAAGGAACGAACGCAGATCCAATTCGTGGACTTAAAACATTGCGAATCAATCCTTCCGTTGATTATGAGCTCAATGAAAATTTGACGCTCAGAGGATTTGTTGACTTTAGTAAGACACAACCTTACTTATCCACCTCTTATCCGATTACAAGTGTTCAAGGAGGTGTTACGGCTCGATTTAATCTGAATTAAAAAGCTCTGTTAGACAGAATTATTGATTGGGAGTTGAGTTAGGAGATTAGAATTAACATACCTTTATGTCTTGCGGTTAAATGATGGTTAAAGCGATTAGCCATATTATATAAGTATTGTCATTTTAATTATACTGTATAATCCAAAGTAAAGACATGAGTAAACAGTCTATAATAATTATAATTGCTTTGATGAGCTTAGCGCTCATTGGGATTTCCGTGACCCAATTTTTATGGATCAATAATTCTGTTGGTATTCAGAAAAAGAGCTTTAATTCAAGTGCGACTGAAGCGCTCAAAAATATTCATGAAGAATTAAAAGTTAGAGACAACCTATTTCGGAAGAATTTGCGCTTGACTAATTATAAATACAAACCTGGTTTAGAGTCATTTCAGTCAAAGAAAAATAATGGAGAGTTAAATGAACTGATGTACACTTTAAATCCGACAAAGTATTTAGAGAATATTAAGGCCAAAGATCTGGACGAACTTGTAAAAACAGAATTTTTAGCTCAGGGGATAAATACAGAATATGATTATGGTATTTACTCTGAAAAAACCAAAAGCTTTTCTATTTACAATGGACATCATAGTTTTCAAGACGAAGGTAGCCCACAGTCAAGTTCTGTGGATATTACTCAGTCAGATAACCAGAATCTTTATGAATCAATTCATTCAGTCGAGCTCTTTCCTTACGATGATAATTCTCCAGGATTCTTGAAGGTTTATTTTCCTAATAAAACAAGGTATTTGTGGTCGTCTAGCTGGCTGTCAGTAGTGAGTTCTCTCATCTTTACAGGATTGATATTATTTTGTTTTTTGTATACAATCAATGTGATATTATTTCAAAAGAAAGTATCAGAGATGAAAACTGATTTTATTAATAATATGACTCATGAATTCAAAACTCCTATTGCGACGATATCCTTAGCTGCAGATTCTATCAATAGTCCAAAAGTAAGTGGTTCAGTAGATAAGGTCAAGCGTTATGCCAATATCATCAAACAGGAAAATAAACGGATGCTAGGCCAAGTAGAAAAAGTGCTTCAGATGGCGCAATTGGAAAAGAAAGGTTTTCAACTGAAAGTCTCACAATTTGATATTCACGAGTTGGTCAAAACTGCTGCCGAACACGCGCGTTTAAAAGTAGACCGTAGAAATGGATCTATCACTTTAGATCTTGATGCCACAAATACCGTAATCACAGCGGATCATAACCATATTTCTAATGTTATTCATAATTTATTAGATAATGCAGAGAAATATTCAAAGGAAATTCCTGAAATCAACATTAAAACCTTCAATAGTTCAAACGGCATTCATTTTGAAATTTCTGATAATGGAATTGGAATGAGTAAAGATAACTTAAAGAGTATTTTTGAGAAGTTTTATCGTGTTCATACGGGTAATTTGCATGATGTTAAAGGGTTTGGGCTCGGTTTATCCTACGTAAAGGAGATCATCAATGCACATAATGGTAGAATCAAAGTCGAGAGTGAGCTTGATGTTGGCAGTTCTTTTACAATATTTTTACCTTTTTCTTCGTCAAATAGTGACTAATTAACACTTTTAACATCAAAATAAATGATAATTAAAACGAAAGTTGATTACCCACTAAAACATGAATAATAAAATCCTCTTGGTCGAAGATGACCAAAACTTCGGAGATGTATTAAGGTCTTACCTGGAAATGCACGATTACAATGTCACTTTAGAAGCTGATGGAGAAGCAGGTTTTCGTGCTTACACCAAGGGATCTTTTAATCTCTGCATTTTTGACGTCATGATGCCCAAAAAGGACGGCTTCACTTTAGCAAAGGAAGTGAGAGAAAAAGACACCGAAATCCCTATCATATTTCTAACGGCAAAAGCCCTAAAAGAAGACGTATTAGAAGGTTTTAAGATTGGAGCAGACGACTATATCACAAAACCATTCAATTCTGAAGAACTTCTCTATAGAGTGCAGGCGGTGATGAGACGGAGCGAGAAAAAGGCCGATCCAAGAGAAGAGATAAAAGAATTTAATTTAGGTAAGTATCACTTCAATTATCCCTTACGTATTCTGACTTATGACAATGGGACAGATGAGAAGTCAGATGATGACAAGGCTAAATTATCACCAAAAGAAGCTCATTTGCTACGTATGTTTTGTATGTATAAAAATGAAGTTTTAACAAGATCAGAAGCTTTAACTAAAATTTGGGGCGAAGACAATTATTTCACAGCGAGAAGTATGGACGTATTTGTCACAAAACTTAGAAAATATATCAGTAAAGATGATCAATTAGAAATCGTCAATATCCATGGAAATGGCTTTCGATTGATCGATCATAATGACCTAGTATCCTAAACCGATTTTAACCCTCAACCCAACCAAAATCTATTCAAATAAAAAGAGAGAGTCTTTTTTAACAAAGACTCTCCTATTGGAAGATTTTCTTTTAACTAGTGTCTTTGCAAATGTAAGTCTAGAAATCTTCTTTTTATATCCCTATTTTTAGGTATTTTTTGACTTTTAAGGCATAATCTGGTAGTAAAATTGAGTAGAAGGTTTTCTTGAAGTGCGTTTCTACGATATAAAATTCTAAATAAGTCTGTCTGATGACCAGTTCTTAATCAGTATATTTTGATTAAAAGTGTTCTGAGTTCTAGAAAAGATCTAGAATCTGGATTAAGAAAGATCTTTTTGGGTCTCATGTGTTTCAAACCTATTTCCACTTAATATTACATCCAGCACTTGGATATTGATTCTCTATGATTTGTCCAGCAATAGTCTTGTCAATGGCATCTCGAAGATCTTTTCCATTTAATGCTTCATTATTTCCAGGCCGAGATTTATCAAGTCGACCTCGATAGCTCAATTTTAAATCACCATCAAACACATAAAAATCAGGAGTGCATGCAGCGTCATAGGCTTTAGCTACTTCTTGCCTTTTGTCATATAAATAAGGAAAGGGATATTTTAAAACTTTTGCAACCAGCCTCATTTTGTCAGGATCATCATCAGGGATAGCATCGACATCATTAGAACTAATCGCAATGAATGATACACCTTGGTGCTTATATTCATTTGCCATTTTGACAAGCTCACTATTGACGTGAATCACAAAAGGACAATGATTGCATATAAACATGATGACTGTCGCTTGTTTAGATTGTAAATCCGTCAAGCTTAGATAATTCCCAGAGACAGTATCCATCAAGGAAAAGTTAGGAGCTTCTGTGCCTATAGGTAACATATTTGATTCGGTTAGTGCCATTTGTTTTAGTGATTTAGATAAGGACAAAATTATTCTATGCAAGCAGGATTGATACCGAATACATACTTATTCACAACATCTAATTCTTTAGCAACTTCTGATCCTTTAAACCCAGAAATCATGTCAGAGTTAAGTGATTGCTTGGCGATTGCCATCAATTGATTCGCAACTGGAAGGTATGACCAATGCCATTTTTCTTCGTTATAACCATTCGGTCGATTGCTACCTTTCGGAGTATATACCTGACAGAATCCATATTCTGACGCATGTCGACTTAGCCATTCATAGATAAGAAGGCCTTCACCAGATTCGAAATAATAATTTTCAAAAAAGTTAAGATCAATATCAGTACCCCAATGGTGTCTTGATGTTCCTGGCATTGAGCTATATTCTAGTATTTTTTGAGCTCTCCTATTGTATTTAGGGAAATCTGTAGCTGCATTTATAGTGTTATCGTTGATCTTTGTGACACCAGTCCATTTTCTTTCCCAAATGCCTTTTTGATAATCAAAATTGCGGGTCGCAGATTTAATAATTAGCTTTATGTCTTCTTCTTTAGCAGCAGCATACATTTTCTTAAAAGACTCGTATGTTTCTTTGTGTAAAAACAAACCAGCCCTATTGGCATATTGTGTATCGATTTTGACGTAGGATGGATGATGGGCTGGGTCAAATTTTCCAGTGACAATTTTGATGTCTAATAGAGAGTCCTTAGCATTTTGAATTGCGGAAGCAACTTTAGATTCTACAGTTGTTGTGGTGATTCCAGCTTTATCTTGTTTGATTTGACAGCTCATTATGAATACGATGAAGCATCCAAGCTGAAGACTTATTTTTAAATAATGTGTCATAGAAGTGTAATGCCTGTTATCGTCTAAGTGTATCTATTTCTATTTCTTCAAATTCCTCTTCAAATTCCTCTTCAAATTCTTCTCCAAAATCAAATTCTTCTTCAAACTCATCGCTCAATGCCTTTTCATCGATTCTTGCTTGCTGTTCTACTTCTACGTCTTCCTGTTTATAGCGGTCACAGTCAATGACATCGTAATATTCTGAAGGTGGTGTCACAAAGTTTATATCAGGATTATACACCAACTCATCATCTGCTTCAATACGTCTTAAGAATTCCTTGAAGACAGGTCGAGCAGTCAGAAAACCTTGTCCATCATCAAGGGTGTAATAGCGCACCCATTTTTCATCTCCACCTACCCAAGTACCAACGACTAAATTTGGAGTGATTCCCATAAACCAAGCATCTGCATAATCGTTAGTCGTACCTGTCTTTCCACCATTTTCCGATTTTAGACCCATTCCAAATCTACCACCAGTATTATTCTTTAACATGTCTACCATGACAGCATTATGAACTGGATTCAATGCGCGCTTTTGTTTTGGAGTGGAACGATAGATTATTTTTCCACTCTTATCTTCAATGTAGTCTACAAAAACAGGTTCAGTATACATGCCATTATTAGCAAATGTTGTATAAGCACCTACCATTTCCATGACTGATAAATCGACTGATCCTAAACACAAAGAAGGAATTGAAGGTACGAGAAGTCTTCCGCTCGGATGTTTTTCATATTTGTCAATTCCCACATTATGAAGAAGATCGCGAATCACCTCGACGCTTCCCATTTCCTTGACCAATCGTACTGATATCGAATTTTTGGAGTAGAGAAGACCTTGATATAAATTATACTTATTACCAGTAAATTCACCATTGGCATTCGAAGGTGACCATTCGTCGTCTACAAAAAGACCAACGTCTCCTGGCGCAACAGTATACTGTATATCATCGTATTCTTGACAGGGAGAAATACCCAGTAAGGAAATAGCAGTTGCATATACAAAAGGCTTGATCGTAGAGCCTACTTGTCTTCGATTTTGTACATGATCATACTTGAAGTATTTATGGTTAATGCCTCCGACCCAAGCTCTAATATGTCCTGACTTAGGATCAGCGGCAACCATTCCAGTTTGCAGGTGTCTGAGGTGGAACCTGACGGAATCCATTGGACTCATCTCTTTTTCAATTTCACCCTCTTCATAGTCAAATACTTTCATTTTAATGACAGTATTAAACTCAGATTCAAAATCATCTCTGAATGTTTTCCATGTATCCTTAATCGATGTCCAAATCGATTCATTTGTTATCTTTCGATACGTTGACTGGAGTTGGCTGTCCTTAAATTGCCCTATTCCTTCTTCATAATTCTTTGCGTTAAATAGAATCCTTAGTGCTGGTTCAGTCAATTTAAAACCATCATATTCTTTTGATACTTGTTCATTTAATTTTTGGAATGTTCTGTCGAACAATTTACCATACCGATCCGCATAGTGAACACGTCTATTAATAGATTCTTGTCTTAAAATAAGCTGTAATGAATCTGCCTCGAAGGTCAAGGGATTCATGCCTTTCCATACGCGCCAATATCGATCTTGATTCCATTTCATGTGTGCTAATGCTGCTGCTTCAGCGTGTTTTTGAAATCCTAGATCAATCGTCGTATGTATTTTTAGACCATCCGTGTAGATGTTGTATTTACCACCTTCTGGTTTTTGATATCGCGTTTCATCTAAAAGATTTTTTAACCATTTGGTGAGCTCCATTCTAAAGTAAGGTGCCGGACCTTCAGAGTGATTCCTCCTTTTGAAATTAGTCAGATCAATGTCTTTCGTACTCAAAGAATCAAAGGCGACTTTATCAATATGTTTTTTACGTCGCATTTGATCTAAGACAACATTTCTTCTGTCTGTGGTCCGTTCAGCAAAACGTACTGGATTAAACCGAGCAGGGTTTTTAAGCATACCTACAAGAGTCGCCGCTTCACTTGTAGATAAATCTTCTTGATTTTTACCAAAGTAGATTTCTGCAGCTGATTGGATGCCATGGGCTCCGTTGATAAATTCAAACTTGTTCAAATACATTGACAGAATTTCTTCTTTTGTATATGAAGTCTCCAACTTAACTGCAGTGATCCATTCTTTTATTTTGATGTCTACGAGCGCCATTATCCTTCCAATACTTGACTTGCCTGATAGGCTTGGTCGACTGTAAAGTAATTTCGCAAGCTGCTGAGTGATAGTACTACCCCCTCCAGAACTTTCCTGTCTTAAGAGAACCGTCTTAAATGCAACTCTAAATAGTGCCTGTAAGTCTATGCCTGAGTGATCAAAGAACCTAACATCTTCAATGGACATAAGTGCGTTCAACACTTTAGGAGATAATTCGTCAAATTCTATTTGCTCTCGGTTTTCAATATAATATTTACCGAATGTCTCACCATTTCGATCTAAAACAATGGATGCTAGATCATATTCAGGATTTTCTAAGTCTTTAAATGACGGAAGATCGCCCTGACTTGTACTCCATAGAATGAAGGAAACTATGAGTATACCAAGAAAGGTCAAAATCCAGAAGAGGATAATGAGGGGTTTTAGAAACTTTCGGTTTTTATTCCAATCGATTGAGATCAAAAAATGTGCTTATTATGAATCGCCAAAATAAGCTTTTTTGAGATATCACTCAAAGGGCGTCAAGTGCTTTGATGGATTATTAACTTTCATTATTATAAATTGAGGTGATAAGGGGACATTATCTACTGAAAATGACATGCTGAAGCTAAGTTTTAAAGGAATATCCTGCGGAGGTCTAGTCATGTGGGAATAGTCATGAATGAATGATTCTGCAATGGCAGAAATGGATTGACTAAATGTCAATCAATAATGAATGAACCGAAATATCAATTTCGGCTAACACTAAAGTCATCCATATGGGAAGATTCTGAATCAAGTTCGAATGACGAAACGTTTTTAAGAAATATGGACGGATGGACTACGAATTAAATAAGAATTTACAATTATGGTTGGAGTATATAACTAATCTGGACCTCAGAGGCGGCTGCACTGTAAAAACCGCGGAGCGATTGTTTTTACATTGATTTTTGGATACTTTTCATCAAGGAAAAGTAACGACAGAACATTTTAATTAAACTACATTATACCTGATTATAAGTGCATTAGTTCAAGGGTATCCCATTGGCGAAAACAGGAATAAATAGCTTGGATTATGTTTTTGTGATCCGTATCAGCATTAAAATTAAAAGAAAGAATGCCACGAAGACACAAAGAATCACAAAATATAATTGTATGTTAAATCCATCATTTATACGATAAGATAAATTTAAAACTCCTCTTCAAACTCATCCTCGATTTCATCATCTTTAACTGGAGATTCCTTTTGGTATAATGCATCATAGACTTGACAATCCATTTCTATACTCATTCCATCGGATGGAGGCTCGAAGATTGCATTGGTGTTAAATCCAATTTTCGGATCATTTTCTAAATTTCTGATAAATTCAAAAAAGAATGGTCTGGCCATTGCACCGCCTTGTCCTTCTCGAATGTCTAAAAATCGAATCCATTGATTTTCTCCACCAACCCAAGTCCCGACGACCAGTTCTGGAGTGATGCCCATGAACCAACCATCTCTGTGATCATCGGTTGTCCCGGTTTTGCCACCAAAGGCAGATTTAACTTCCCATGGTCTACGGGATTGTGCATTGCGGAGCATATCGACTAAGAGGTAAGCGTACTGTTCGTCTAGGGCTTCTCGTCGTTTAGGATTAGATTGGTAGATTACTTTCCCTTCCTGATCTTCGATTCGCTTGATAAATGTCGGTTCCACATAGACGCCTTTGTTAACTAGAGTACTATATGCTCCCGTCATATCATACACAGATAAATCAGGCACACCTAGAGCAATTGAAGGATATGGGGGAATTTTTTTCTTTGAAATGCCAAGCTGTTCTGCTAAGTCTCTGACACGTTCAACATTTCCAATTTCTTTCATCAAATACGCTGAAATAGAATTTTTTGATTGCTTTAATGCTTCGTATAAACTTAGCTTTTCACCTGAATAAATTTTATTACTATTTTCTGGACACCATGTTTTATCTATGTCAAAATTGGGATCATTTTTTTCAATGCAGTATTGCTGATCAATGACTTTTAAGCAAGGTGATAGTGCCCATTGCTGCATCGCCTGCATATAGATTAAGGGTTTAAATGTTGACCCTATTTGTCTATCTGAAAAAATATGATCGTATTGGAAATATTTAAATCCAATACCACCGACCCATGTTTTTATATAGCCAGATTTTGGCTCGATAGAAATAGAACCTAAGTGGAGATGTTCAGCATGATATTTAATTGAGTCAAGTGGACTCATTGTGATACTTTTTTCGCCAGCTGCATTGTGTGCAAAGACCTTCATGTTTTTCTTTTTAGAAAACGCACTGTTGGCTTGACGTTCTAGTTTGTTCCACTGATTGATTAATTCTAGTATATGATCACTATCAAGTATTTGTTGGTAGGTCGATTTCTGCTGCTTTGAAATGAAATCATCTCGTAATAATTGATTTAAATAACCAGCCTGTTCTTTCGCTTTTTTTAATCTTTTAATATCTACATTTCTCAGCTGCACTTTTTCGATGTCACTAGAAATCCGACTGATGACTCCTTTCAGATATTTGCTCCGTAATTTTTTATATCGAGCTGAATTGTCGATCATTTCACGCAGCTTATTTTTTCGATATGATTCTTGTCTGGCGTCTGCTTCATAGCTCCATGGATCTTTGTTTTGCCATACTCTGAAGTAATCATTTTGGACTTTCTCCATATGAGTTGTCATGGCATTTTCGGCATGCTTTTGCATATCGTAGTCAATGGTCACATATATATTCAGCCCGTCACCATACAGATCATAGGGCTTGCCACTTGGATCTGCATATTGCGGTTCCTTTAAGATTCTTCTGAGTCGTTTTGTCAGCTCGCTTCTAAAATAAGGAGCTGGTCCTTTGACATGGTCGGAGCGATTAAACTTGTCCATTACCATTGGCATCACTCTGATTGAGTCGTATTCAGACTGTGTCAGTTTGCCAACTCGTTTCATTTGGCTCAAGACGACTTCTCTTCTCTTAAGAGCGCTTTCTGGCTTCGATATTGGGTTAAAAACTGTAGGACTTTTAAGCATTCCAATTAAGACGGCTGCTTCTTCTATATTGAGGTTCTTTTGATCTTTTCCAAAATATGTTTTGGCAGCAGATCCAATACCAACAGCATCATTATTAAATTCCATTTTATTCAAGAACATCGCGATGATCTCCTCTTTTGTGTAGCGCTTTTCAAAGTTCACAGCGATCACCCATTCTTGAAGTTTTTGGTATATACGCTTGATGACATTTCTAGATTTATTGGTAAAAAACAACTTGCTCAGTTGTTGGGTGATTGTACTTCCACCTCCTCGACGTCCTAATTTTGCAATCGCCCTCATAGTCGATCTACCATCTATCCCGCTATGTTTGAAAAACCGTTCGTCTTCGGTGGCGACTAATGCATCTACTAGATGTGAGTTGAGTTCTGAATATGAAGTCCACTCTCTATTTTTTCGAAAATATCGTCCAATCTCCGATTGACCATCATCGGCAATGATTAATGTAGCATACTCATAACTTGGATTTTCTAATTCATCGGTATCTGGCAATTTTGAAAAAGAAATATATAAGAAAACGATAATGGTAAATAAAACACCAAGAATAGCAGCTATCCACGCAAGAGTTATGATTGTCTTAAACAATGGCTTTTCATGTACAGTTGCTTTTTTCTTCTTTTTAGTGGCCAATAGGGTAAAGATTAGTTAATAAATAAGACGTAGGCTTGTAGCTATTTATTGTCTTAAAACCAGCTGCTAATATATTACAAATTTGATTAATGTGTGATAAATGTAAGATTTAGATATCTGGCATTTATGCACTAAGGAAGGATTCTTCAAATGCCACCAAACTTTCAATCAACAATTCCTCTGAAAGCGGAATGTTGAATTCACATGATCCAATATCATTTATAATCGATGCCCTTATAATCCCTGATTTATTCTTCTTATCCTTTTTCATATGCTGCAAAATCTCTTTTTTTGATTCAAAATGATTCGGCAGATCATCATAAATTTTTAAAATATATGATTGAAGTTCTACAAATTGGTCAATGGTGATCATAGTTAAATGATTCGCAATCCAAGCTTCACAGATCATTCCGATTGCAATAGCCTCTCCATGTAAAAGACGATTTTCTGAAATTAATAGCTGAGTTTCAATAGCATGACCAATGGTATGTCCAAAGTTTAAAATTTTACGGAGACCTTGTTCTAATGGATCTTGATCTACAACTTCTTTTTTAATCTCAACATTTCTATGGATAATAGCTGCAAATGGGATGTTAGCTAATTGCGAATATGACGAAATCTGTTTCCATAATTCCTTGTCTTTGATCAAAGCGTGCTTTATGATTTCGGCGTATCCACTTCTTAATTCTCTTTTATCTAAAGTATCAATAAAATTTGGATAAATGATAACTGCTTGAGGTTCGTTAAAAACGCCAATAATATTTTTTATACCATTAAAGTCAATGCCCAATTTACTTCCGACAGATGCATCCACCTGTGATAATAGCGTTGTTGGAATTTGGAAAAAATGAATTCCTCTCATAAATGTGGAGGCACAGAATCCACCCATGTCACCAATAACGCCACCGCCTAAATTGAGAAGGCAAGAATGTCTATCTGCTCCATTTTTGATGAGCTCATTCCAGATTAACTGGCAAGTGTCAATGTTTTTATGGATTTCTCCCGAAGCAATTTGAATGAGCTTTACTTCTGTGTCAATTTCTTTTTCAAGAATCGGTAGACAATGTTTTCTTGTGTTTTCATCCACCAATATAAACACTTGACTATAATCTGCTGACGACAATTGTTCTTTGAGATGAGCCCAAGGATTTTCAAATACACATTGATATGTCTGACAATCTATATTGGTCATTTTGATAAAAGATTAATCTAATTCTTGTAACTGATCTAGACTCCAGGCGATTGGATCTTTGGCAAACAACTTTTTTGTTTCAGGCCAATTCATTCCAAAAAATTCTGATTTTCGATATTTATTTAAACATGTCTCATCAATCCAAATACTATGAGTAAAGAAGATTCGGGGGTCTTTTTTGTCTTGAAACAATCGCAAATATTGACAACCTTCTTGACCACGGATATGAATTTTCATTTCATTGAATTTAGTCATAAATAATTCAATGTGTTTTTCTTGAAATGTGAGTTTTACAAATCTATGTACCATACTATTCGAAAAAGTCTATTTGAATGGTTTCATGTTTACGCAAACTTAATAATTCGTGGGCATTCCCCATATTGATCGAAATTTCTAGATAACCAGACGCATTAAAATATGCTAATACTTCACCCATTTGAACTGAGCCATAATGTCTGGATAATTGAGTAATTGGATCTTTACTTTTGTAAAATATTTTGAATCGTCTTTGCTGACGAATATTTTCAAATACCTTTTTCGTTAAATTCACGATCACATTTCCATACATATCAATATGGATAATTGTCGCTCTGATTTGATTGGAAGTCTTGACTGGCTGAATACCAATTTTAATCACAAAATCATCAATAAGAGTTCCAATATCGGCCAATGGAAGATCATGACCTAGTGCAGCAACAGCATGTGCATATGTGTCCATGATAAATGGATACTCATTTCTATCGATCGAAACTTCATACACTTCCAAATCATTAGTATCCTGAAAAACAAGCGAAAACAATCCGTTATTGGGCCCAATAAAGAAATGCCCGTTCTTTTCAAAAACAATGACTTGGTCATTACTGTAGTGATACACTTGTACCGCACCGATATGTATACTAGCTTTTGGAAACCGTTGATATACATTTTGTAGGAAAAAGGCACCTTCTACGATGTCATAGGGTTTTATGCTATGGCTTACATCAACTAAGTTCGCTGTTGGCATCCTGTTTAAGATTGCCGCCTTTAATTGCGCAGTATAGTAATCTTGATCACCGTAATCGGAAGTGAGACTGACAATTTTCATATCAATGTTAAGTTTACTGCCACAATATCAATAGAATACATATTACAATTTATGATCAAATATACTAAGTTACACTTGATTATTATATATTTCTGTCATGGCTTTTGAGATTCTACAAGTCTTTAACTTCATATCGGACTAAAGAATTACATAATATCATATTCTTCACTATAGAATCTATATTCAGCTTTCGCTTATCTTTACAAACTATTGTGGTCAAAATACTTATTCAATCACTAAAATTCGTGAACAATATTGAGCGAAATCATACTTAGCATTACAGATATAGACCCCGTTGATTTATATGGGCAGCAAAATTCTAAACTTAATATACTAAAACAAGCGTATCCTGATGTGACGATCACGTCCAGAGGAAATAGTATAAAGCTTTCTGGAGAGAAAAAGCATACTCAGCTTGTTAAAGGAAAAATTGAGACAATGGTCAGGGTCTTAAAGCAGAAGCAAGAACTAAATAAGGAAACCATGGATGATATCATCAATGGGTCGAATCCTTTCTTAGGAGAAGCAGGAAGCGGCCATATTGGCACCACTATTCTACATGGTCGAAATGGTAAGCCAATTAAGGCTCGGACAAAGAATCAAAAAAAGATGATTGATTTATCTGAGCATAATGATGTCTTATTTGCAATTGGTCCTGCAGGAACTGGAAAGACGTATACTGCTGTTGCTTTGGCTGTCAGGGCATTAAAAAATAGACTTGTCAAAAAAATCATATTGACAAGACCAGCAGTGGAAGCAGGAGAGAGTTTAGGGTTTTTGCCAGGCGATTTGAAAGAAAAAATCGATCCTTATTTGCGTCCATTATATGATGCATTAGATGATATGCTTCCTGGAGAAAAATTGGAACATTTTATGTCAACGAGAATTATAGAAGTAGCTCCTTTGGCATACATGAGAGGACGAACCTTAGACCATGCATTTATCATTTTAGATGAAGCACAGAATACAACTAGCGCTCAAATTAAAATGTTTTTAACTAGGCTCGGCCCTTCTGCTAAATGTATTATCACAGGAGATTTAAGTCAGGTAGACTTGCCATCAAGTCAAAGATCTGGACTTCATACAGCTGTAGGTATTTTACAGAACATCCCAGGTATTGGCACACTATATTTGAATGCAGATGATGTAGTGAGACATAGATTAGTAAAAGACATCATCAGGGCTTATGAAAAGAATTCTGAGCACTGGAAGAAAAAGAAGCTTGCCGAAAAAAAATCAAGAGAAGAAGAATAGATATGGAATCAGTCTTAGTCAGTAAATCATCAGCAAAAACTATAGGAACCATAAAACTGGAAGGTTCAAAAAGCATTAGCAATCGAGCACTCATCATCAGAGCTTTATCTGGACATGAATTCAACATTGAAAATTTATCAATCGGAGACGACACTAATATCCTTCAAGTATTATTGTCTCAATCTGCTGATGAAGAATATAATACGGGACATGCTGGTACATGTTACCGCTTTATGACAGGATTTCTTGCATTGCAAGAAGGAGAGCAGGTATTAACAGGGAGCGCTAGAATGAAAGAGCGGCCAATAGGGCCATTAGTGGATGCATTAAGAGGACTTGGTGCTGCCATTGAATATCTTGAAAATGAAGGCTATCCTCCTTTGAGAATTGGCACACTTGACAGAGAAACATATAATAGAGATGTAAAAATTTCAGGATCTTTGAGTAGCCAATATTTGTCTGCATTGCTAATGATTGCCCCAGTGTTACCAAATGGGATTAGACTACACATCCAAGACAAATTAGTATCGAGACCATATCTCGTCATGACGCTAAAGATCATGGAGAATTTTGGCGTGAGTCATGAGTGGATTGATGAGATGACAATAGATATCACTCACCAAGATTACCAATCAAAGGACTTTATTGTTGAATCAGATTGGTCTGCAGCATCCTATCATTATGAAATTGCTGCATTTTCAGAAGAAGCAAATATTGTATTAGAAGGATTATTTGAAGATAGTCTTCAGGGTGATCGTGCTATCGCGGATATTGCCACAGCATATGGTGTAGAGTCGTCCTTCACAGGTGGCCAGGTGATTTTGAGAAAAGACTCTTCAAAACAGAAGGATTTATTTGAATATAATTTTTTGAAGCAACCAGACTTAGCCCAGTCGGTAGCTGTCATGGCTGCTGGGCTTGGGATCTATAGTGTTTTTTCTGGCTTAGAAACTTTAAAAATAAAAGAGACAGATCGTATTTCAGCATTGAAGGCTGAACTTGAAAAAATGCAAGTCTTTTTATCAAAGTTGCCAGCCAAATTTAGTCCAAAATCTGATGATGAATTTTATGCTGTGAATGGGACAGCTGTTTCTGAAGGACCAATCTCTATAGAAACATACAAAGATCATCGAATGGCAATGGCTTTTGCTCCATTGGGATGTTTGTTTCAAATCAGAATTCTCAAACCATCAGTAGTCACAAAATCTTATAGTAAGTTTTGGGAGGACTTAAAAAGCTTAGGCTTCGAAGTTCAGTTTGAAGATTAGGATTTTAAGCTGAGTATTTTAATTTCAACTCTTTGATTACGTTTCTTACCATCCGGTGTGAGATTACTAGCAATTGGTTTTCGTTTACCATAACCTTTCCTGTTTTCGCCACCTATTCAAAACATAGGCTACAACCTAGTGTTTATGGAGGGTTCATTTTGAAAATGGGTGTCCCGTTACTAAATATCATCATGTTTATTCGCAAAATTAAATGAGGAGACTAAAATAGTAGACCTTAATGAACGTTTGTTTTTATTGCATGTTACTTTTTGTCTTGCCACAAAAATGCCTGTCCCGCTTTGCGGGGTACCCAAAAAAGTCAAGACTGTATTTCTTTCTATACGCTACAGAAAATTCTATTTCCTAAACTGAAAAAACTCGCTACTGCATTATCATTCAAAGTAAGATTCAAATAGCAAACATCTGCCCCTTGAATAGTATTATTTAAATGCTCAAATAGTTTTCAGTTTTTTACATGAATGAATGATTCTGCAATGGCAGAAATTGATTGACTAAATGTCAATCAATAATGAATGAACCGAAATATCAATTTCGGCTAACACTAAAGTCATCCATATCGGAAGATTCTGAATCAAGTTCGAATGACGAAACGTTTTTAAGAAATAAGGTCGGATGGACTACGAATTAAATAA
>Ga0209828_1000889_pt1 | contig 28178 bp, 22 predicted proteins | sample MaitaG_FD_187429 | JGI IMG/M metagenome (GOLD analysis project Ga0209828, IMG submission 187429) | Marine algal microbial communities from Maine, USA - Maine_Asex2 metaG (SPAdes) (version 2) | ecosystem: Host-associated > Algae > Red algae > Unclassified | place: Maine, USA | collected 2015-01-05
TATTTCTCATAATTAATTGTATGCAAATCTAATGTAGTCATTGTTAAGGGGAAATTATAATTTTCCAACTATTTTTTGAATTCATGTTTCTTTTACAGGGTGAATTGGTGACAGTATTTTTTTCTAAAAAAATAAAAAAAGCAACAAAATTAAGGTGTAAACCGTAATTAAAGTTGTTAATTTGTGACAGCGTTTATTACAATAAGCCCCTTATGAAGAATCTAATCGAAATTTCTAAAATTGTTACAAAGAAGAAGGTCAAAAAGATTGAGATTTTTGACGATCATTCTTTAAAACACAAAGGAAGTAAGTTCAACGAATTTTACGAAGCGCTCATGCTCGGTAAATTTAAAAACGATCGGGATGCTGCAACGTACCTCTACGCTTGTAGCCCTACGGACGATAAGTATCGACAGCTCAAGTCACGGTTTCGAAAGCGATTATTGAATACCCTCTTCTTTCTGGATGTTAACTTACCATCGGCTTCGGGATATGATCGGGCCTATTTTTCCTGCAATAAAGACTGGACGCTTGTTAAAATTTTATTATCCAATAACGCACCACACACGGCATCTTCCTTAGCTAGACAAATTTTGACCATTGCCCTGAAGTTTAAATTTGCCGATGTGATCGTCAACTGTGCTCGTATCCTGAGAAAATACGCAGCCGACACTGACAATATCAAAAACTACGAAACCTACGATGCGTATAGCAAACAATTTCAAAATGTACTGGACGCAGAAATTCGTTCGGAAGAACTTTATCAGCGGGTCTACATGAACTACCATCGACCGCACGCAAAGGTGGAAGAACTTAAAGAGAGAATTGATACTTATTGCGAGGCTTTGGTCGGTCTGTCGGAAATCTATGACAGTCCCATTGTTTTGTATAATATGTATTTGGTTTGGGCGTACCGTTATGAAATGTTGCATGACTACCAAGACATGTTGGAGGTCTGTACCAAAGCGGAAAAATATATAGAAAATAATCCCCGTTTTTATCAAAACGAAAAACTGGCTACCTTTCAGCTAAAAAAGATGTCTGCTTATCTCCATTTGAGAGATTGGAAAAATGGAAAAATTAATGCGGAAAAATGTTTGCAGTCTTTTCCAGCGGGTAGTGAGACGTGGTTTGATTTTATGGAATACTACTTACTACTGGCGTTACATACCGATAACTTTCTGAACGCTATTGCGATTTATAAGGAAGCTACTGAAAATAATCAATTTAAGAAACTTCCGCAGTTGACCAAAGAAAAGTGGAAAATATACAACTACTATCTTAACTACCTGATCGATAGCTTAGGCGAAAAAAATCCTGTTATGCTCGCACAGCGTGTTAAGGCTTTTCGGTTACAGCGTTTTCTGAATGATCCCATATTATATAGCAAGGACCAACGAATTTTTACGGTATTGGTCATCATGGCCCAGATTTTATTTTTATTAGAAAAGAAAAGCTACAATGCGGTTTCAGAAAGAATAGACCGACTGAAATCATACGCTAACCGTCAACTGAAAAAAGACGAATACTATCGGGTGAATCAATTTATTCGCTTGCTACAGCAGTTACCAAAAGCGGATTATAATCCAGGTTATCTCAGTAATGTGGATAAGTATTATGACCGTTTAATTGAGACGCCATTCCGGTACCGGGGATTTATTCTTGAGTTGGAAATAATTCCATACGAGAAACTGTGGAATATGATTTTAGCCAGAATCTAGGGGATGAGGAATACGGGTCTTCCATTAGCCTTTCATTGGCTTTGGTAACCAGTATACAAGTCTATTGAAAATTCATGATTCTTCAGATAATATCCCGGAGATGGAAACGAAAGATTTTTCGCACGCCGTCTCTTTTTACGACTACCTTTATTTTTTTACCCTCTTTGCCTTTGAGTTTTTTATTGATCGTTGGCAGGTCCATAAAAAGCCTGGGAAGGCCACTGATTTTGATGATCTTGTCACCGGGTAATAATCCTGCTTCAGCAGCGGGAGAGTTAGGAACAATATTTCTAATTTCGTATTTATTTAGTCTTTGTCCGGTAGCAATCGCGATGATACCACTACGGTCGTAGGAAAAACCACGGTTGTAGTTTTTTCTGGGTTTCAAATAGAGTAACGAGCGATTATAATCGATTATTACGGTGAAACGGTCCAGTACACCATTGCCTATAATTCCGTCACGGGTTAATAACAGGGTAGAATCAGGTCTGATATTCGGAAACTTCTGAAAATTAGTAATAATATCTGTAAAAAAAAAAGGATCCAGGTTTAGTCGTTTTATTCTACCCAGATATCCTTCCATAAACCCTCCCAGTCCCATTCCGATATTACCAGTAACGGTGGTCGCTGGAAGTTTAAAATCCGGATGTGTATTGGTATGTAATAAAAGAGACAAACCAGCACCGGTATCAATTAATAATTCAGCGGATATATCCAGTGAATCACGCAAATATATTCTATTGGTTAAATACGGTTTTCCAGCTTTTATTTCTATTGGATAACTTTCGTAGCCTCTTGGTTTTTTTGATTTGCCCGGATCGATTAAGGTAATTTTTTGCTTTCGATAATTTATTTTAACAATAAAATGCCGAAAAATATCTGATCCGATAATTCCATCTACCGGTACTCCAGCGTATTTTTCAAAGTCTAAATAGTTTTCATCCAGTACCAAAATGTTCTGACTACGGGCTTTTACACCTGGTAAAGAAATATCAATATCTTTTGCTAAATGTGCAATTAAGGTCGTTGTCATATCCGCACCAATTAACTTAAACTCCCGGTCATAATTAACACCTAGTAAATCGGTAAAACTCCTCTTGGCCAGAATCGTATATTCTGCTCCGGTATCAAAGATAAAAGTGAGTGGAATGAAATTATTAAGCTTTATGCTAACCAGGATAAAATTGTTCTTGTACTCAAATGGAATTTCTATCTTTTTTCGACTACCCGTAAAACTGAAAATATCTTGACTTGACAGTTTTGCTGGCAGAAAAAAAACTAAAATCGCAAATAAGTATTTTATAATCGCTCCCATTTCAAAGATGATTTTAGGAAAGTTAAGAAAAAGCAGTCAAAAGTGTAAACTTATTTTTTGAACCGTTTCTAAGAAAATTTTTTGTGCCTCGGATAGTTTCGTAACTTTGGATAAAAAATAAAAATTATGAACCGTTTGAGTGGATATATTTTTTTGTTGTTGGGGTTAATCACTTTCGCATGTAAAAACCCGCAGGAATCCGTCGAGCCGCAAGTTTATGATGTCGAAGCTACTAAAAATCCCGTATTACTGGATCGGTCTGTTAAAAAACTGACAGATGTGATTGTCCATGATATTTTTTCTCCACCCGTAGCCAGCCGAAATTACGTCTATCCATTAATAGCTGCCTACGAAACGTTGCGGCATGGTCATCCTGAATACAAAACCCTGGCCGGGCAGTTACAGGAACTAAAAGCCGGACCTGCTCCCATTGCAGACCAACCCTGTAATTTTGAAATTGCTGCCATTCATGCTTTTTTAAAAACAGCGCAAAACTTTATCTTTTCAGAACAAAAAATGGAAGAATTTGGAAACGAAATATACGCCGAGTACGCAGCGATGAATGTCCCAAAAGATATCTACGACAGATCTATTGCCTACGGCGATGCGATGAGTGCACACGTGATGGAGTGGAGTAGCGGGGATCTTTATAAACAAACCAGAACCTATCCCCGGTATTCGGTGGAAGACGAGCCAGGCCGCTGGACGCCCACCCCTCCTGGCTACATGGATGGTATCGAACCACACTGGAATAAAATCAGAACCATGGTACTGGATTCAGCGCAACAATTTCAGCCGTTACCTCCCACCAGGTACGATATAAAAGAGGGGAGTAAATTTCATACAGAACTGATGGAGGTGTACGATGTAGTAAAGAATGCGAACGAAGAACAAATTGAGATTGCGAGTTTTTGGGATTGTAATCCCTACGTGAGCCATACGGTAGGACACGTTATGTATGCGACCAAGAAAATTACGCCCGGTGGTCACTGGATGGGAATTACCCGTACTGCGACCCGTCAGGCAAATCTGGATATGATGGCTTCTACCGAAGTATATACGATGGTAGCAATTGCGCTTTTTGACGGATTTATCAGTTGCTGGGATGAAAAATATAATAGCAATCTAACCCGTCCGGAAACGGTCATCAACGGTACTTTTGACGAATCCTGGTTGCCATTATTACAGACCCCTCCTTTTCCTGAACATACCAGCGGACACTCGGTAATCTCTACTGCTGCCGCCGTCGTCCTGACGGAAAAACTGGGCCCATCGTTTTCTTTTGTAGACAGTACCGAAGTAGAATATGGATTACCACCCCGTTCTTTTGACTCTTTTTTAGCTGCCTCAGAAGAAGCCGCAATCAGTCGGCTTTACGGCGGAATTCACTATCGGCCTGCCATCGAATATGGTGTGGAGCAAGGCCGTAAAGTAGGTGAGTTTGTCACTGCTAGATTAGAAATGAAAAGATAGATTGAGGAGGTTCCTGGTAATTTTTTCCTGGACAATAAGAACAGTTGATTAGTGATTCGTTAATCGGTCCTTCCAACGCATAGGTATGGCCCTCTAAAGTATTTGGAAAACTCAAAAAAGACGGCAAAGAAAGTTGTGTTAACAGATCAACGTAGAAAAAGAGTAACGCGTATAATGAACATATAGAGACCTCATCCTTTTAATCTATTACAAGACCGTTCCTTAAGTGAACCATTGTTGTTCACTTTTTCCAAACGGCTACTTTCTATTAACCTTTTAAAAAATTAAATTATGCGAAGTATTTTGTATTTAATCGCCGTTGTTTGCATTGTTATTTGGGCACTGGGATTCTTTGGAATCGTAGCAGGGATGGCCTCAAGTCAGTTAATACATATATTGCTGGTCATTGCAGTGATATCTATTCTGTTTAATATTATTTCAGGTCGTAAACCAATATAGTACATAACTGATTTTGGTAATTTTTTCCTGGGTAGGAAGAACGGTTAATTAGTATTCGTTAATCGGTCCTTCCAACGCATAGGTATCGCCCTCTAGAGTATTTAAAAAGCTCCAAGAAGGCTGTAAAGAAATTTAAGTTAACAGATCAAACGTAGGAACAAGGCAATGCCTTGTTCCTGCGTTGATCAATATGTCCGGTTATTTATACCTCATCCCTTAAACGTCCCCATACACAATAACATTCCTAATCTAATTCTTGCCATTTCTTTTGGCAATAACATTCAATAACATACCACTGAGGATAAGTGCAATTCCTGCAAATGCGAGTGGTCGATAAGTTTCTCCAAAAATAAAATACCCCAAAATCAAAGCATAAATAAGTTCCATATATTTGAATGGTGCTATAACACTGGTCTCTTCCAGTTGAAAGGCACGGGTCATAAATACCTGCCCAACTAATCCAAAAATACCAATCCCGATTACAGAAAGCCATTCTCTTCCTACCGGCATTTGCCACCATGGAAACGAGCACAAACCGATCAGCATAGAGATAATCATAAAATAATTGATAATCGTCAGATAGTGCTCTCGTGATCCAAGGTAACGGATGAGCACGAAAACCATTCCGACAAAAACAGCAGAGGTGAGTGCCAGTCCAAGACTAATAAAATCAATGCGAAGATCAAACCCTTTCAGAACAATTACGCCGGAAAAAGCAATCACAAAACTCAGCCACTGTACTTTATTTATTTTTTCTTTTAGAAAGTAGAATGCCAGCATGGCTCCGAAAATCGGTCCTAAATAGCGAATGGAAATAGCTGATCCCAACGGAATTCGCTGAATAGCTAAAAAGAAAGTAGACAGTGAAATTACTCCTACAACACCCCGCAGTATCAAAAATTTGGGTTGGTGACCGATGATGGAAATCCGCTTGTACAACATGTAGGGAAAGATGAAAATAAAGGTTCCCAGGGCCCGAAAGAAAACAACTTGTAAGGCAGGCAGACTGCTAATATCTTTGGCCATGGTATTCATCACCGCAAAAGATAAAGTAGCAATTAAGATATAAGAAATTCCTCTTGTAAGCATAGGTATATACTACAAACTAATTTGTTTAATGTTGTGAAAAACTTCTTTCTATTAAATTTAGAATGGCAAATAAATAAGTACAGATTCTAGGTGAACTATTTTTGTACCAATCCTTAGGGTTAGAACAGGTTGAACAAAACCATTTTCAGTTCGTTCTAGCAACCATTCCTAAGCTCGACTTTGCTACTTTGTGCGGCTAAATTAAAAAGGAAAACTGCATCTTTGAAAAATAAAATATTAATTACAACCTATGTTTTTCCAACAAACACAAAACGAACAACCGGCGGATTCGCCTAACGAAATTGACATCAATCCCGGAATGCTCATGGAGAAAATAGATTCCTGGGTCGATGGTTTTGTAAAATTATTGCCCAATATGGTGGTGGCGATCATCATCATTATCATTTTTTATTTTTTGGCAAGACTCGCCAAGAAATTGATTTATCGCGCCTCCAATAAAAGAGACCGGGAGAACCTGGGGCATATGTTGGGTGGTTTGGTAAAGTATATTACCATTGCCATAGGAGTTATGCTGGCAATAACAACCGTTCTACCGAGTGTAAAACCAGGAGACTTGATTTCTGGACTGGGAGTATCTTCGGTAGCCATTGGATTTGCTTTTAAAGATATCTTGCAAAACTGGTTGGCAGGACTGTTAATTTTAATTCGGCAACCCTTTGAAATTGATGATCAGATTGTCGTAAATGATTTCGAAGGAACGGTGGAGAAGATAGAAACACGCGCAACTATTTTAAAAACTTATGATGGTAAACGCATTGTTATTCCCAATAGTGAAATTTATACCAATTCAGTTAAAGTAAATACCGCTTACGAAGTCATTCGGTCACAGTATGATATTGGGGTAGGCTACGGAGATGACATGGACGAGGCAATTGAGGTACTGAAGGAAGCTATCAAGGACATTGAAGGAGTCGAACAGGAGAAAGGGATTGAAGTATTGCCCTGGGACCTGGCCACTAGTTGGGTTACGCTACGGGTGCGCTGGTGGACCAAAAGCAACCGGGCCATCGTCGTAAAAACCATGACCCGGGTTATTCCATCCATCAAAAAAGCCCTGGATGCTGCTAAAATTGACATGCCTTACGAAACGCAAGTTCACCTCTTCCACGATCAAACAGAAGATACGGATGGAGATCGCGAAAATCAGCGCGAAGGATGGCCCGCGAATAAAGATGCAAAAGATAATCCGAAGCCAAAATGGAAGGCAGAAAAAGAAATGGACACCGTAGAAAAGGAATAAAGTTATTATTTTGTTATCATCTATGAATTTAAAAATTTCAACAAAAAAAAATAGGAATTCATAGTCGGTTATCTTGTACATAGAAATTTAATGCCGAAGGCACTAGTGCTTCCGGAACTAAATTTCTTATGTATAAAGGTTAAGGGTGCTTGATAGATCTGATGGTGTGTTTATTACATGGTGTTTAATAAAGTAATTTAAAATTCGTAAATAAATATACTATTTGTAAATAATTGTTAATCAGTTTATTGGTTAATCAGTAGTCGGTCAAATATTAGGTAATCCTGATGTAAGAGCACAACCAAGATGGTTACGTTCGCATTGCGTTCTATGTGACTGATCCACCGATTAACTAATCAACAACTTAGTGCCGAAGGCATTAAATAACCGGGCATATTGATCAACGCAGGAACAAGGCAATGCCTTGTTCCTACGTTGATCTGTTAACTCAACTTTCTCTGTGGTCTTTTTTGAGTTTTTCAAATACTTTAGAGGGCGGCATCTATGCGTTGGAAGAACCGATTAACCAATCACTAATCAACTGTTCTTAATGTCCAGGAAAAATTAACAATTTTAAATACATACTAATTTAGTTCCCGACGCACTAGCCCTATATTCGTATTATTCATTATTCACTTGTTCCGCTCGTTCCTTCCGTTCTTTTTGCTCCTTTCGTTTTTTAAACTGCCACCATTTGGCCTTTTCTTCTTCGCTGGCATTTTCGTCAATTGCGTCCCGATATTCAATTTCATTATCTGTTTCTCCCTTCACCGCAGCGACAAAAGCATTTTTGAATATACTTCCGATGGTGGGCCAAATGCTGGTTTTTATATTATTCAAATCACCCGCTACTGGAGCTTTCAAGGCGAGTGTATCTGTCTTTTGATTTTGTAAAACAAATTCAAAAAACGAAACAAAACCTTCCCAGATTTTTTCTAGTAATTTATCTTCCTTTCCAATAAATTTAGCATCTTTTAAAAGTACTTTAAAATATCCTTTTAAAAATCCATCCGCAATAGCCAGCTCGGTAAACAACCCTAAATCACCATCTTCAAAATCCAGTTTTCCGTAATGGTCTGCGAATGCATTTAAAGCTACCACGTCTACGTTTTCCAACCCGACGGAAAGATCTACATCTGGTATTTCTTTTAACAAATTTACATCTCCTGTCAGAGATAGTTTGCCATTTCCGATAGAAGTAGCTTCCGCAAAAATGGGGGAGGGAAGAGTATGCTTTTCGGCTTCAACATTTCTTAAATTATCGGCGGTGAACTTTAAATTATTTAATTGTAAATCAATCGTTGGATCGGCATTGACCTGAACGAAAGCCATTTTTCCATTCATAACTTCAAAATGATTAATACGCAGCGGAATAATATCTTTTAATGCCTGGGTCCAGTCTTCTTCGGTCGATTGTTCTGGAGTAGCCATGTCTTCCATTACATATATTACCTCTGGATTATACATATAGATTTCACTAACAATACTTCCTTTAAATAAAGATTTCCACTCTACGGAAATATCCGTCTGTGGAAAATTCAGGAAGGGAACCTGCGTTTTGGCATCCACCTTGTTTAAATAAAAACCATTCATTACATAGGCACCTCTAATCAAGGCGATATCAATATCTTCTACTTGTCCATAGTAACCGGGAATATCATTTGCGAGTATCTTGTTCATATAATTTTTAACCAGGGTAGGTAAAAAAATTCGTAAGACGATCAGGACTAATATTAAAATAATAGGGATAAGAAATTTTTTCTTCTGGTAAAATTTTCTGTTACTGGAATCACTCATAGTTGATTTGTTTTTTAGACGAATTTTTAGAAACGAAAAAACTGGATTCTTTACATGCTGCTGAATATTTTATTCAGTTGTAACTTTCCAGGCTAGTGCCTCATCCCGTAAGTAAATAACAAGCATAGATTGGTATGGATTTACGGAATGAGGCACTAGAATCAGCTAAAAATCGCAAATGTCTGATAGTATAAATTACTTATTAGAAATAATCAGTTTTTTTTAAAAAAGCGAATCAGTTGTTAACAGATTCGCTTCGGTAATTTCAGTAGACTTGTTATTCTGTTTTTAAGTTGTTTTGTTGCCAGATTCATGCTCCGGGAAATCTACGTCTTTTGGATTCCTTTCTACATCTGTCATAAATTTTTCAAAGGATTCGTTTGCATACGTTCCATAGCCAGAAATAATCATTCCTTTAACGCCATCTTTACATTCTACCGCAAAAATAATAGACATATCTGCCGGATTGGTCATTCCTTCAAAACGGTGAGAATGGATGATTTTCATCTCTTTCGGTTCATATTCTTTTTCATTCCCTAGACACATCATTTTATTATCATCGGTAAATTTAAAGGATTCTTTAAATCCCTTTTTGGTCAAGTCAGCAGTAGCTTCTACGAGGTTATCATATAGATTGAATTTCATAATTTTTTTATTAAATAGTTAAGTAAATTTACAACAGTTAACATATTGTATTTATTAACTTGGGGTTGTTGTAATGTGCTATTAAAAACTATAAAGTATAAAGGTTAATTTTGTTCATCTATATCAATTGGTTCCGCTTCCATCAGAAAACCCAGGGATTTATAAGGTTGAACATGATCGAACAGAATTTTTAAAATTCCACACAATGGAAGCGCAATAATTGATCCAGCTGCGCCCCAAAGTAAAGACATACCAATTACCCCAATAATAGAAAAAAGTGGATTAAGCGATACATTACTTCCGACAATCCATGGTTCAAATACATAGGATTCCAGTAACTGGGCGATTCCCATAATCGTAAAGACTATGGCTATATCGGTGTAAGATCCTCCTGTGGCCATCGTAATCAATGCTACGATTACTGCCGCAATGATATTACCAACATATGGTATAAAAGTCAAAAAAGCAGACAAGACCCCAATCAAGACCCCAAATTGAATGCCGACCAGCGAGAACCCTACAGCGTAAACAACGGCCAGCATACTGACAATACTTAGTTTGCCAACCAAATAACTCTGCACCACATCTCCGGTCTGATTAATGGTTGCTTTGGCTTTGGCATCACTGTCAAAAAGTTTCAAAAAGAAAATTTTGATTCGTTCTCGTTCGCTTAACAAAAGAATGGCGTACACCAGTGAAAGGAAAAAATTACCAAGAATACTGAATAAACTTCCAATGGAGCCCGTCACCTTTTTTCCTGCATCTGAAATACCCTTTTCAATATACTCGCTCTGCTCGTTCATCGAAATACCAAACCATTTTTTCGTCACTTGTTGAGCTGCTTTTTGTTTCTTAACAAGCTCTTTTTGTATTTGACTTGACTGCTGATATAACTGTTGAATCTGCCAGCCAAAGACACTGAGTAATATCAAAAACAGAAATATAATCGTCGAAACGCTCATCATGGCAGACAGATAACGGTTGATTCCCCAGTCTTCCAGTTTTCTGAAAAAAGGACGCACCAAGAAAGCAAACATAGCGCCGTACGTCAACGGAATTAAAAAGGAACTACCATAGTAAAGGGTCACACAGGTCGCTATAATTAGTAATAGCACTCTGAGGGGGAGTTTATAAGCTTCTTTTTTTTGCATCCTGTTTTTTCCTTGAAAATATGTGAACCCGTTGGCAGGAAAGCAGATTAGTGTACCTACCGAAAGTGAAAGTATAATAGAATTCTAACGGATGGATTTTGGAAATGTTCAGCTTGAATTATGCGGCTGAACAAATACCCAGATATCCGGTTCTAGCAAAGCAAAATTAGCCTTATTAAATTATTTAAAATTTTGAATCATGAAGAAATCTACCGCTATTTATTGGTTGAAACGTGATTTTAGATTATTAGATAATCCGGCGTTAACGGCTGCTTTAAAAGAGAACGAGGAAGTCGTTCCGGTTTTTATTATGGAACCGTCTTTCGTAGCAGCTCCTGAAACTTCCGCCTTCCATATCCATGCAGTTACGGATGCGCTAAAAGGGTTTAGAAAAAAAATACAAAAAACGGGAGGCGATGTGGTAGTTATTATGGACGAGGTAATCCCAACCCTGACTACGCTTTTACAAAAATATCCTTTTCAAAAAATATATGCCCACGAAGAAATCGGGATCGAACGAACTTTCGCTCGCGATCGTATGGTGCGTGCGTGGTGTAAGCAACATAAAATAGCGTTTAAAGAATACCAGCAGACTGGCGTTTTTCGACGCATGGGCTCTCGAAACAATAGACACGCAATCTGGAAAGATTTTTATACTACTCCTTTTTTACCAGTTCCCGAAAATCTGGAAAAATGTACAGTTCCCGCAAAATGGAAATCTCTGAAACTCAATAAGCGTCAAATCCTGACGCCGAAATTAGTTAATTGTGAACTGACTACGACTCAAAAAAAACAGGTGCAACCGGTAAGTGAAACGGATGCCGAAAAAACCCTGCAAAGTTTTTTATTCGAACGGGCATTAGGATATTCGAAGGCCATTTCTTCACCGCTTACTGCGTTTACAAAAGGTTCCCGTTTGTCCGTACACTTGGCCTGGGGAACGATTACAGGGAGAACCGTTTATCAAAAAACCTGGAAACGAATTGAAAAGTTAAAAGAAATGAAACTGGCTGGTGATCCCGGTGCTGGTAAATTTTCCTCGTCGTTGCGGGCCTTTTCTTCCCGGTTGCACTGGCGGGATCATTTTACGCAACGTTTGGAGACGGAACCGAATATGGAATTTCAAGCGCTAAATCCAGCGTACCGTCATTTGGATTACGACAACAATCCGAGATTTCTGGACGCCTGGATTAATGGTAAAACGGGGTACCCCATGGTGGATGCCTGCATTCGTTGTTTGCAGGATACCGGATTCGTTAATTTTAGAATGCGGGCGATGTTGACTTCTTTTGCTTGTCATACTTTAAAAATAAACTGGAAATTAATCGACCATCCCATGGCGCGATTATATACGGATTACGAACCGGGTATTCACCTCAGTCAATTACAAATGCAAGCGGGCGTTGTGGGAATAAATACGGTTAGGGTTTATAGCCCCACCAAACAAATCGCAGATCAGGACCCCGACACTATTTTTATCAAACAGTGGGTGCCGGAACTGAGAGCGTTTTCTCCAGAAGAAATCCTTGGTCACCGCGACGAAATACTTGGTGACTATCCTGCACAACTGGTAGACTGGAAAATTTCGTCGAGTGAAATGAGACAAAGAATTTATGCCATTCGACGCACCGAAAATTATCGGGCTATTGCCGAAAAGGTATACCAAAAACACGGCTCCCGCAGGATGACTCCAAAGAAGAAGGGGACAAAAAAACGCAATGTTAAAAAAACAGAGACGAAATGACCACAATCTACTGGCTTAGAAATGATTTGAGATTACACGATAACGAATGTTTACAGAAGGCGGTTAATTCAAAAAATAACCTGTTAATGGTCTACTGTTTTGATCCACGACAGTTTCGGAAACTGGAATTGGCCTTTATAAAAACAGGATATTTACGTTTTAAATTTTTAATAGAAAGTCTGGAAGATTTACGGCAGCGATTAAAAATATCAGGTAATAATTTATTGATTAAAGTTGGTAAGCCAGAAAAGATTCTACCTCTTTTGGTAAAAAAATACAGCAGCGAATTAGTAGTTTTTCAAAAAGAAATTGCCAGTGAAGAAGTCGCGGTAGAAGAAGCCGTTATCGATCGTTTAGAAAAACTAAATTGTACGTACGAAGCAATCTGGGGAAAGACCTTATATCATATTGCTGACGGACCCTTCAAGCCGGAAGACACGCCGCTAACTTCCAAGGCTTTCCGAATAAATTTAACCAAAAAAACAGAAGTACGTCCTTTAATTCCAACTCCTGATAAATTGCCAGCGCCTCCTGATATGTCAGATTGGGGAGCAATGCCAACGCCTGAAAAATTGGGATTTACCAAAAAAGAAATCACGGAAAACAGCGACCTGAATTTTCCTGGTGGAGAAACGGCAGCCCTGGAACGTCTGGATTATTATAGTTTTAAATCTGAACAATTAACCAGTTACCGCTGGACGCGTAATCGCTCCAAAGGAATGGAATACAGTTCTAAATTCTCTCCGTGGATGGCACTGGGTTGTTTGTCGCCTCGTATGATCTACTGGGAAGTAAAACGGTACGAAAAAGAGGTCAAAAAAAATGCGAGTACCTGGTGGATTATATTTGAAATAGTCTGGCGGGATTTTTTCAAATATCAGGGAATAAAGTTCGGAGATAAAATGTTTTATTCTGGTGGTATCCGGGATCGGGAAACGGACTGGAAATACGACAAAGATTTATTCGCTCGCTGGCAATGGGGGAAAACGGGTATTCCTTTCGTCGATGCCCACATGCGACAATTAAACGAAACTGGTTTTATGTCCAATCGGGGCCGGGTCAACTGTGCCAGTTTTTTAACCCGGGATTATCAGATCGATTGGCGATGGGGTGCCGCCTGGTTTGAAACTCAATTACTGGATTATGATGTTTGTAGCAACTGGATCAACTGGAACACGCAGGCTACCGAAATATGGTATACCAATCCGGTACATCAAGGAATGAAATACGACAAGACGGGTGAGTATGTTCGCGACTGGTTACCTGAATTAGCAAAAGTGCCGGGTCCGATCATTCAGGCACCCTGGCTGCTGACTGCGGAAGAACGAATCGAATTTGGTGCAGGAGATTATCCTTTGCCAGAAAAGGTCTACAAAAAATGGCAGCGTGCTACTAATCGAATTGAAAAAGCATACCGGACAATTGCTTCTACCGAAAAGTAGCGGTAAACTTTTATTCACAACTATAAAATAATAATCATAAATGGATTGGATTTATCAACCTTCTGACCCTCTCCTGCAAACATTGGGTGGCATTGTACTAATGTTTGTGGCCATAATTGTTTTCACAAAAATTGTCGGACTCAGGTCTTTCGCAAAATTTTCAACTTTTGATTTTGCCTTCACTGTAGCGATCGGTAGTACAGTAGCAGCGACGCTCACTTCAGACACCACTTTTGTACACGGTGCAACTACCATTGGTGGATTGCTCGTTATGACGGCAATAGTTGCTTATTTTCAACGTAAGTCAAAAACCTTTAGCAATCTTATTAATAACGAACCATTGTTACTAATGGATGGCAGTACAATTTTACAAGAGAATTTATTGGCTGCACGGGTCTCCGAGTCCCAGTTGATTGCCAAATTACGGGAGGCAAATGTCATTAGAATGGATCAGGTCCGGGCCGTTGTTTTGGAAACAACGGGTGACATTTCGGTGCTGCACGTTTCTGAAGGATCGGACGTCAAACTGGAAGATCGCCTGTTGGATTCAGTAAGGAGAAAAGGATAGAAACTTCTATTTACTAAAGTTTCAAAAATCAAACAAAAAGTGTTTCTGACTGTTCTAACTGTATGAAATCAGATCTTTTAAGATTTACCGAGAACGGAATTTATTGTGAAATTGCGGATATTCATATCGACCCGTGGAAACCCGTACCGCGTGCCTTGATTACTCATGGTCATGCGGATCACTCTCGTTACGGGAGCAAAGCCTATTTGGCAACGGATATTGCTGCTCCGGTCATCAAATACAGACTGGGTGATATAAAAATGGAAACGGTCAAATTTGGAGAAGTACGAATGATCAATGGTGTGAAATTTAGTTTTCATCCTGCTGGTCATATTTTGGGGTCGGCTCAAATTCGGGTAGAATACAAAGGCGAAATCTGGGTTGCTTCTGGTGATTATAAACTGGAAGACGATGGTCTGGCCAAACCTTTTGAACCCATTCGTTGCCACACTTTTATTACAGAAAGTACATTTGGTTTACCAGTTTATGACTGGAAACCACAAGAAGAAATTTTTACCGAAATAAATAACTGGTGGCGACAAAACGCGGCAGATGGCAAAACGACTTTTATTACGGGTTATTCATTAGGAAAAGCACAAAGAATATTAAGGGGGCTGGATACTTCTATTGGAAAAATTTTTACCCACGCTGCCGTTGAAAATATCAACGAGGTTATTAGAAATCAAGGAGTTGCCCTGCCAGATACTATTCGAATTACAAAAGAAACAGACAAAAAATCATTCATTCGTAATCTCATTTTAGCACCACCTTCATCTTTGAATTCTCCGTGGATGAAAAAATTTAAACCCGTTTCTATCGGGGTGGCCAGTGGTTGGATGACTTTGCGTGGACCGCGTCGACGGAAGGCAGCCGATCGGGGATTTCCTCTATCTGACCACGTGGACTGGAAAGATCTCAATAAGGCCATTGAAATGACCGAAGCATCCCGTGTCATTGTTACCCATGGATATTCCAGTATTTTTTCAAAATACTTAAATGAAAAAGGAATACAGGCCAGTATTGAAAATACAGAGTATGAAGGGGAATTGGCAGAAGTAAGTGAAAGTTCTGCCGAGAATAAAGTATCCAAACACAGTGATGATTAAACAGCAAATCAATGAAAAATTTTGCAAACTTATTTACCCGACTGGATCAAACCAACAGTACCCTCGCAAAGGTCGCTGCTTTAGTGGAGTATTTTGAAAAGGTCGATGATGTGGATCGGCTCTGGGCGATGGGATTGCTGTCGCACCGCCGCCCCAAGCGAACCGTAAAAACCGCTTTGCTGAGAGAATGGGCCGCAGAAATTACGGGTATTCCCTTGTGGTTGTTTGAAGATAGTTATCGCATTGTAGGAGACCTCGCCGAAACAATCGCACTGGTTTTACCACCTCCAGTAAAAGAGCTGGATGAGCCACTGGCATACTGGATTGAAGAAGTAAAATCTTTGGGTGGTCTGACAGACGAAGAAAAAAAAGAACGGGTAGTAGCAACGTGGAGCGGTCTGAAACGGGATGAACGATTTTTATATAACAAGCTGATTACTGGAGGGTTTAGAGTTGGTGTTTCACAAAAACTGATGATGCGGGCCCTATCCAAATATTCGGGACAGGAAGAAAGTGCGATTGCGCACCGCCTCATGGGAAACTGGACGCCTGATACTACCACTTACGCAGATTTAATCCTGGCAGAAAATCCACTAGATGATATTTCCAAGCCTTATCCTTTTTATCTTGCCTATGCCGTTGATGGCTCTCCCGATAAGTTAGGGAGTCCTTCTGAGTGGCAGATTGAGAGAAAATGGGATGGTATCCGTGGACAAGTAATTGTACGAGATGGAACGTTATTTATCTGGTCACGTGGAGAAGAGCTGGTGACGGATAAATTTCCGGAATATCATCCGCTGGCTGAATTACTTCCTGACGGCACGGTACTGGATGGAGAGATTCTACCATTTGCTGATGGAAAACCGTTGAGCTTCAACGTTTTACAAACGCGGATTGGGCGTAAAAATGTCACCAAAAAAATCTTGGAATCGGCACCTGTTTCGTTGATGGTTTATGATATTCTGGAATTTTCTGGAGCGGATATTCGAAAAAAAACCATGTCTGAAAGGAGGCAGATTTTAGTAGATTTAATTACTGGTTTACCGCAAAATAATATCCTGATATTATCTGATACCCTGGATTTTGATACCTGGGAAGCCGCTGCTGCAGAAAGAGAAAATTCCCGGTTACATCTGAGTGAAGGATTTATGCTAAAGCGAAAAAATTCTGAATATAAAATTGGTCGAAAAAAGGGAGATTGGTGGAAATGGAAAGTAGACCCGTTGACGATTGATGCGGTAATGATTTATGCACAGCAGGGAAGTGGGCGTCGGGCGAATCTCTATACAGATTATACTTTTGCCGTTTGGGACGAAGAGAAACTAGTGCCATTTACCAAAGCTTATTCAGGATTGACCGATGTAGAATTTCGACAAATCACTGCCTGGGTACGCAAGAATACGCTGGAGCGTTTTGGTCCGGTTCGCAGCGTAAAACCAACCCACGTTTTTGAGATTGCTTTTGAAGGAATCAACAAGTCTACGCGGCATAAGTCAGGAGTGGCACTGCGTTTTCCAAGGATGCTACGCTGGCGAAAAGACAAGCCGGTGAAGGAGGCAAATACGCTAGAAGATTTAAAGGGAATGCTGGCGGTGTATGGTTAGGAATGTTCATTAGATAAATTAAGACACGATGCTTCCTCTTTTTCCATCACGCTTCCTCGCCGGAAAGATTGTCAGATCGGGCTGGGTTACTAAAATGATTATTATGCGGTGCATAACCCCGCCTGACTGACGTCAGTCGGGCAGGGCCCATTTCAGCGCCTTGATTGATGAAAAAAATTTTCGCCTTTTATCTCAATCTATTTTATCGCCATTTCTTGGTTTAATAAGCGATCCGCGTGGTCATTTTTACTTTTTAGGAATAAACTGTTCAAGAATTAAATTCACAAATTGAAATTCAACAAAGCAAAAGCCTTTCAACCTGCCTTAACCTGGTTTAAGGAAAATGAGTGGAAGCCGTTTCCGTTTCAGAAGCAAACCTGGGAGGCATATTTAACGGGAAAGAGTGGATTGGTGAACGCACCGACAGGAAGTGGGAAAACCTACTCGTTGATGATACCAATACTATTGGAATTTTTGCAGCAGACTTCGGTAGATGATCCGGAGGCGAAAAATAATGGATTGCAAGTTATTTGGATTACGCCGATCCGGGCGTTGGCAAAAGAAATAAAAAATGCGGGTACTCGGGCAGCGAAGGCGTTGGGATTAAATTGGGAATTTGGAATTCGCTCGGGAGATACCAAAGCATCCGCTCGTACCAAACAAAAAAAGAAACCACCCGAGGTATTGATTACAACACCGGAAAGTTTACATCTGCTATTGGCAAGTGCCGAATATTCCAAGTTTTTTAAAAATTTAAAAACAGTCGTCATCGATGAGTGGCATGAGCTAATTGGTACCAAGCGAGGCGTACAAATAGAACTGGCACTTTCCAGACTCAGAGGCAAATGTCCATCCTTAAAAACCTGGGGCATTTCGGCAACGATTGGTAATATGGAAGAGGCGGTAGAAGTATTGTTAGGACCGGATTATAAAAAAGGAAACTGGGAAATTATTCGTTCTAAACTCAAAAAAAAGATTGTCATCGAAACGGTTCTGCCCGATGAGATCGAACGATTTCCGTGGTCGGGACATCTGGGCATCACCTTACTGCCAAAAGTTTTACCACTTATCTACCAAAGTAAAACCACCCTGATTTTTACCAACACCCGTGCACAATGTGAAATCTGGTATCAGCGATTGTTAGAAGCCGACGGCGACCTCGCCGGACAGATTGCCATGCACCACGGGTCTATTAGTCGGGAACTACGAAACTGGGTAGAAGAATCGCTTCATACCGAACAACTTAAGGCGGTCGTCTGCACTTCCAGTCTGGATTTAGGTGTAGATTTTCGTCCGGTAGAAACCATCGTACAAATTGGATCACCCAAAGGTGTCGCCCGTTTTATGCAGCGTGCAGGGCGGAGTGGACACCAACCGGGTGCGACGAGCCGGATACATTTTGTACCGACCAATTCGCTGGAATTAATCGAAGCATCTGCCTTGCGAACGGCCATCAAAAATCAGGATTTAGAGGCCCGTTATCCTTACATTCGCTCTTTCGATGTCCTGGCGCAATATCTGGTTACCCTGGCTACTTCCGAAGGTTTTGAACCCGTTTCGACGCTGGCGGAAATTCGTACAACCTATGCTTTTAACAGTGTGACTGATGAAGAATGGAACTGGTTGATTAACTTTATTACCACAGGAGGTCCGTCTATGGATGCGTACGAAGATATGCGCAGGGTCGGATTTCACACGGGGCTTTATCGGATCATGAATAAGCACATGGCGACGAGGCAGCGATTGTCGATGGGAACGATTGTCGGGAATAGCTCCATGAAAGTAAAGTACCTGCGAGGTGGAAAAATTGGTCAGGTGGAAGAGTGGTTTATCTCCCAGGTCAAACCGGGGGAGACGTTTTGGTTTGCGGGTCGTAGTCTGGAATTATTGCATATTCGGGGGATGGATGTAATTGTAAAGAAGAGCAAAAAGAAAAGAGGGAAAATTCCTTCGTGGCAAGGTGGACGGTTGCCGTTGTCCTCACAGCTATCAGAGGAGTTACGAAAAAAAGTAGCGTTGTTGAGTCGTGGAAAATATCCGGATGCAGAGTTAAAAAAGTTAAAGCCGTTGACCGATTTACAGGCGCACCGATCGTTGGTTCCTAATGAAAACGAATTGTTAATTGAATATTTTAAAAGTCGGGAAGGATTTCATTTACTGGTTTATCCTTTTGAGGGACGAGCCGTACATCAGGGAATTAGCACCTTGATGGCATGGCGTATTTCGCAGTTGCAGCCGATTAGTTTTACCATCGCGATGAACGATTATGGTTTTGAATTATTATCTGATACCGAAATTCCGATTGATACTGCGTTAAAGAACGATGTTTTTTCTACTGTAAATTTGACTCAAGACATTCAGTCGAGCGTTAATTCGGTGGAAATGGCGATGCGACAATTTCGAGAGATAGCGGCGATCTCCGGATTGGTTTTTAAGGGCTATCCGACAAAGCAAAAAAGGATTAAGCATTTGCAGTCTTCCGCTGAATTATTCTTTAAAGCCTTTGCTGAATATGAACCAGATAATTTGTTATTATTGCAAGCGTACGAAGAGGTAATGAGTTTTCAACTGGAGGAGGTGCGGCTACGCACTGCGTTGCGACGAATTGAGAGGCAGGAAATAAAACTAATGCGTCCGCCAAAAGCGACACCATTTTCCTTTCCGATTATTGTAGACCGACTACGGGAGCGATTGAGCTCGGAGAAGTTACAGGATCGAATTGACAAGATGCGTTTGCAGCTGGTTAGATAGGGGAGGGGTTAATTAATCATCCATATTCACACCACATCATTTATTGTAAATAATGTTAGAAATAGAATTACAGAGCGAACAGTTAATCCTGGACCCGGAAAAGGCGATCTACTGGCCACGCCGTAAAGTTTTGTTATTAGCAGATTTGCATTTAGGAAAGGCAGAACATTTTCGACGGGAAGGTCTGCCCGTTCCGATGGCGATTCGTACTAGAAATTTGGAAAGAATAGCTGGTTTATTAAAAAAATACAATCCGGAGCGGGTACTCTTTTTAGGAGATTTATTTCATAGTTTACATAACCATAGCTGGACGGTTTTTTGTGATTTTTTAAAACCAAGAAAAAATATCTCCTTTGAATTGGTCATTGGTAATCACGATGTTTTGACTGATGCGGATTATCAGCAGGCAGGTTTGATTTTACATGAGGAACCTTATTTGCAATTTCCCTTTATTTTGTCTCATCATCCACAGGAAGAAATGCTGGAAGGATATTATAATCTGTATGGTCATATTCACCCCTGTGTTTATTTAGCAGGTTCAGGAAAACAGTATATGCGCTTACCTTGTTTTCATTTTGGAGCATATCACGGAGTGCTACCTGCTTTTGGCGAATTTACGGGAATGGCAAAAATGGAGACACTGGATGGAGATCGGGTATATATTGCGGTGGAGGATATTGTAAAAGAAGTATCTTTTTAGTTCCTGTCTTTTTTTTAACGGTTGAGGGATGAGGAATAAATAACGATCCATTCTGACTTTCTAAAATATGATTTATAGTTCCCTGCCCGAACGGATGTTAAGTCAGGCGGGGTTATTTTTTTTCAGTAATTTGAACACGTACCACGATTAATCATTTTCAAGTTAAAAAAACAAAATATTAGCAATATGTCCGGTTTATTTGTTGAAAAGCCTTCTGATGCGCAAACCAAAGCACTGGCTATCGACGCAATTCTATTTGATCATTACGACGGTCCCTTTATCTTTTTCAGTACTAAAGACGCACTTAGTCAAATGGTCTCGGCATTGCTTTCTCATCGGACAAAAAATGCCGTAACTGGAAAAGCCTATCGTCAACTACGCGAAGCATATCCCACCTGGCAAACGGTCATCGATGCACCCGTGGAAAAGGTAGAGGAAGCGATTAAAATGGTTACATTTCCAGAAGTAAAGGCACCACGGATACAACAGGCACTTGCTTTGGTAGCCAAATTAAACGATGGTAAACTTAGTCTGGATTTTATGAAAAACTGGCCCGTAGAAAAAGCACGTACCTGGCTGGAAGCCATCCCTGGTATCGGAGTCAAAACCAGCGCGGCCATTCTTAATTTCAGCCAATTAAGAATGCGGGCCCTCGTCGTCGATACGCACCATTTACGCGTTGCCCAGCGACTGGGAATCATTCCCGCCAAGTGTAGTCTGGACAAAGGTGCCCGACTGCTGGAATCTTACTTACCCGCAGCGTGGGATGGACAACGGGTATACGATAGTCATCAGGGATTTATGCGCCACGGACAAAAACGCTGTCATTGGAAACAACCCAATTGTAAAGATTGTCCGGTAAAAAAACTATGTGATTATTTTGAATCCGAGTTTGGACGCAGCGTGGCGGAAAAAGAGGAAGTATAGAATTGTTATTTATGTACAGTTCCTTAGCTGGACTTTAGCCAAACTTTGCTGTTGGTTATTAGCATTTGGCTATTGGCTCTTCTAAAACGGGAAGAGATTAGTTGTTTTATCACCGTAATTAAATTATCTTAACTTCCAATTTTAGATATCTAACCCAAGAAACCTGATTTATTTGGTCAACGTTTCCTAAACCAAACACACCATGAATAAAATAAGATTACTATATATTATTCCTGTCATATTATTCGCCAGTATTTTATTGGCGACCAACTACAATGATAATCACAATTCGGGGACTAATACCGAGGAGCCTAATACAGCAAAAGAAAACACGAGCACCGAAGATTTTGATCAGATGATGTCGGCACTCACCCATCCCCGCTGTGTCAATTGTCACCCCAGTGATAATAAACCCAAACAGGGAATGGAAGCACATCCACATTATTTTGGGGTAGAGCGGGGACCGGGTGATCAAGGATTTGTGGTTACCAATTGTAAAACTTGTCACCAAAAAGAAAACAACGATTTTTCGGGCGTACCGGGTGCTCCGCACTGGGGTTTGGCTCCGGCAAGCATGAATTGGGAAGGCTTGACCCGAACGGAGATTGTCACCTCGATGATGGATAAAAGCCGCAATGGTGGGAAAACACCGAAAGAAATTTTGAAACACCTGACCGAAGATCCATTGGTTTTATGGGCGTGGAATCCCGGGATTGACGCAGCAGGAAATCCGAGGGAGAAACCTCCCATTTCAAAAGAAGCATATATTGCAGCGGTGAAAGGGTGGTTTGAAGCGGGAGCCATAATTCCGGCGGAATAGAAAAAAGTTTTACTAATTAATTTATGGACACAGCGTGGCGGAAAAAGAGGCAGTATAGAATTGTCATTTATTTTATCAACATTCCTATAACTAACAGAGATGAAAATATCGTTTAATATAAATGGACAGTTGCAATCGTTAGAAATCGAGGATTCTAACACACCTTTGCTGTGGGTAGTACGGGATATACTGGATTTAAAAGGCACCAAATTTGGATGTGGAAAAGCAGCTTGTGGGGCGTGTACTTTGCACGTGGACGGAGAAGCAATCCGGTCTTGTTCCTACGCAGTAAAATTTGCCGAAGGAAAAAATATCGTCACCATTGAAGGCCTGGGCAACCGCGAAAATCCACACCCGGTACAACAAGCCTGGATCGAACACGTCGTGCCACAGTGCGGATATTGTCAGCCGGGCTTTATGATGGCGACGGCCGCGCTACTCGCCAAAAAACCAAATCCAACCGACGAAGATATCGACAATAACATTGTAAATGTATGTCGATGCGCGACTTATACCCGAATGCGTAAAGCGATTCACCGAGCGGCGGAGCTGACTTCGAATAAAATAGGGTAAGTATTGTTATTTAACTTAATCCCTTCAACCCCTAAACATTTCAATCCCTCAAAAAATGAGTAAAAATAAAACTACTTCCCGAAGAAAATTTTTGGTACGGGGAGGCATAGGAACCCTGGGCGTTTTGGCCATTGGTACGTACGTATTTAGAAATCCATTGCGTCGAAAGACCTTATCGATTGCCGAAACGTTGATTCCTCCCTATAATGGATCGGGCACCAAAGCCAATCTATGGTTTGAGATAACAAAGGATAATCAAGTAATACTTCACTCTTCCAAAGTAGAAATGGGGCAGGGTACTTTTACGGGTTTGGCGCAGATGGCGGCCGACGAACTGGACGTTGCGATTGAGCAAATACAGGTAATCGGAGCGGCCAGTGCGACGGGGATTGTAGATGGATTGAGTACCGGGGGCAGCTTGTCGATTGCTTCGCTATGGGTACCCTTACGGGAAATGGCGGCCACGATGCGGGAGATGGTCAAGGGGGAAGCGGAGAAGAAAATGGGCGTTGCCAAAAGTGAGTTGACAACAAAAAACGGGGTAGTATCGGGTGGTGGAAAAACGATGACTTACGCCGAAGTAGCCGAGGGCGTGACTGAGTGGGAGGTGCCCAGTACCCCGGATCTAAGGCCCGTGAGCCATTATAAATTTGTAGGTAAACCAATTCCCAGAGTTGACCTGGAAGCCAAAGTTTTTGGCGATCCGATTTTTGGAATGGATGCCGAAATGCCGGGTATGCTACATGCCTGCGTTATCCGTCCAGAAAGCATTGGCGCGACTTTTAAAAGCGCAGATATTAGTAAAGCGGAAGGAATGGACGGTGTGGTCAAGGTAATCGAAACGGAAGACTGGGTGGGCGTAGTCGCCAAAACCTTTTCACAGGCGTTGGCCGCTAAAAGAGCGATTAAAGTAACCTGGGATATTCCCAAAATATGGACCGAAGCGGATATACGGGAAATGTTAAAAGTGGGAAAAGGTAACAAGATGATTACCCAAAAAACAGGAGCGGCACTGGATCCGGAAGATGCGGAAGTGGTGTCGATAGAATTTTCCAGTCCAATTGGCGCGCACGCGCAGCTGGAACCGAACGGAGCCGTCGCCCACGTAGAAGGCGACAAAGCGACCGTTATTTTGTCGACGCAGGTTGTGGGGATTACACAAAAGCAAGTGGCCAAAGCACTGGGAATCGGGACTGAAAATGTCAATATAATTCCTACCTATCTGGGTGGTGGGTTTGGTCGTCGATTAAATACCGGACACGCGGTGGTGGCGGCCCGAATGTCGAAAGAAGTGGGCCAACCCGTCAAGTATTTTTTTACCAGAAAAGAAGAATTTCAAAACGATACGTTCCGTCCGCCGACCCACCATGTTATGCGCGGGAAATTAAATGCGGATGGATATCTGGATAGTATAGAACATCATTATGCGAGTGGCGACGTGGCCATCAATTCGGTGCTGCTGCCAAAGATTGCCAGCACCATTTTGGGAACCGACTTTGGCGCGATGCGCGGCGCAAATATCATGTACGAAAAAATTGCCAACCACCGTTCGGAACAGTGGCATACGACTTTACCCTTTGCGACCAGCTGGTGGCGAAGTCTGGGATTGTTGGCGAATACTTTTGCGATCGAAAGTTTTATTGACGAAATGGCTATCAAAGCGGGAAAGAGTCCGGTAGATTTTCGACTACAGGTGCTTGGCACCGAGGGGAATCAGGCTAGAATTCGCAAGGTGATAGAAGTAGCGGCGGAAGCATCCGGCTATACGGATCAGGTCGTTGATAACAGAGCAATGGGAATTGCTGCGTCCATTGATGCTGGCTCTCCGTGTGCCCAGGTCGTGGAAGTATCAATTGTAGATAATAAAATTAAAGTACATAAAGTAACCTGTGCGTTTGATTGTGGTATTGCGGTCAATCCGAATCAGGTGCGAGCGCAGTGTGAAGGTTCGATTATGATGGGGATCAGTGCGGTGCTATACGAGCAGATGACGTTGAAAGGCGGTCAGTTGTTCCCGACGATTTATGGTCCTTATGAAATGGCGTTGATGCGTGATGCGCCGAGCGAAATTGATATTCATTTAATTCAGGGGAGTGACGTTCCTCTGCCGGTTGGGGAGCCGCCGTTGGGTCCGATTGGTGCGGCGATTGGAAATGCAGTACGGCGGTTGACGGGGAAGCGGGTAGGGGATTTGCCGATGCGGATTTGATGTGCCGATGTACGGATTTGTGGATTATTTGATTCCTCGGGTACTTTAACCTTTATTGTGTTAAATTGTGAGGAAGTCCACACCCTACAAGTTAATACTATTCAATAGCTTTGTTCTTTTCCTTACCGAAAAAGGAACCTTATCTCCATTAATCATAATTACGTGATTAGATTTTACTTTTTGTATCGCATTTATGTTAATAAGATGTGATTGATGAATTCGGAGAAAATTATATTGATGAAGTTTTTTTTCGTAATATTTTAAATTTTTAGAAACAAAAATAGATTTTTCTTCAGTAATAAATAAGGTATAGGCACCTTCAGCTTTTAAGTGAATAATTTGATGGATACTTACGATATGGTGTTCACGATTTGTTTTTAAAATAATTTTTTGCTCCTGTATTTTAGGAGTACCGTCTGCGAGTAATTTTTTGAGTTGCGCTTGATCTCGAATAGTTTGAGTAGCCTTATTTACAGCTACCAATAATTCTTGGGGGTTGATGGGTTTAAGTAAGTAGTCAATAGCATGTACCTTGAATGCTTGAATGGCATATTCGCTATGTGCTGTTGTAAAAATAATAGATTTGGGTAGTTTATCTACATTATTAAGTAAGTCAAAAGCCGTCCCGTCCTTTAATTGAATATCCAAAAAAAGCAAGTCAAAATCTGCTTCCTCCAACAATTTTTTCCCCTGGATTAAGCTATCCGCTACACCAACTATTTGAAGCTCTGGATAGATCAAATGAAGCATTTTTTGAAGGGCTGCTCGTGCTTGCTGCTCGTCTTCTATTAAAATACATCTTATCATACTTTCAATTTAAAATTTACAATTGTACCTGATTCAACGGTTCTTTTTTGAATCAAAAAAGACTGCTCTTCGCCTTTTCCTCTTAACTGTAATCTGTTACGAAATATATCTATTGCATGTTCCGTTTTCTTTTTTTGAAGTGGAGCTTGATATCCTAATCCATTGTCAAGAATAGTAAATTCGATTTCAGAGTCGATTTTATTAATTGTAATTTCTAAATAACCGCCCTGTTCTAGTGTCCGTACTCCATGCTCAATCGAATTTTCTACAAATGGTTGTAAAAGTAGTGGAGGAATTCGAATATTACCTAATGAGATATCTGGAGCAACTTTTATCTCATAAGTAAAACTATTTTCGAAACGTAATTGCTGTATATCAATATAATCTTTTAGAACTGCAAGTTCTTCTTTTAAGGAAATATATTCTTTGTTGACAACATCAAAATTTTGTCGAATCAGTCGAGCAAACACAGAGAGCAGACTGGCCGATTTAAGCGGATTGTTTTTTAAAAGCGTATTTTGAATAGCAGACATGGCATTGAAAATAAAATGTGGATTCATTTGTGATTGAAGTATTTTTTGTTCCAACTCTAGTTGTTTTCGCTGACTTCGTAATTGTATGTTTTGTTGCCGGAGATAAAATAAAGTCAAAGCAAACAATAAAGTGCCGCATAGAATGCTTAAAGCGAAAACCCGTTTTTGGGTTTGTATTTTAGTTTTTTCTAGTTCCTTTTCCTGTTCCAATAATTTTTGTTGACTTGCCAAGAGCTGTAACTTTTCCTGGTGTTCTTGTTGAATCTGAATTTTTTCTATAGAATCACGTTTAGATAAATAGCCCAATGCTTGTGGATAATCTTTTTGCTCAAGTGTATTGGATAGCAGTCGGTCATATAGTTCTTGTAAAATAGAATTATTGCCTAAATTTTTTTCAATATCAAGTGCTGCGATTAAATGATTTTTGGCTGTTTTATGACGACTAAGTATGGTTAAGCAGGAGGCCATGCTGAGGTGTGGAGTACTGTTTTGTATGTTATATTGCGTATTAATTTCAATAGATTTTTGATACTCTTTTATAGCTTCCTCATATCGTTGCATAATTTGTAAGGTAGCTCCAATATTATTGTGAGATTTTGCAATAGCATCATACTTCTTTAATTGTTTATTGATATTTAGTGATTTATAATTATACGCTAGAGCCTTTTCGGCTTGCATCATATTTTTATAAACAATCGCAATATTATTATAGGTAGCCGACAGTCCGAGCGTATCTTTAAGCTGTAATTGAATTGTTACGACTTTAGACAAATACGCTATTGCTTTGTCAAAATCTTTTAACATATAGTGAATATGTGAAAGCTTATCGTAGCACTTGAAAATGAGTGAAGGCTGGTTTAATTGTTGTGCTAGTTTAAGCGCTGCCATTGTTTGTGTACTGGCCAGCGTAATATTTTTTAAATAGAGATTAGCTGTTGCTTGAACAATTGTAGCCTTTACAAAATTTGCCTGATTTTGCTGTTTTTGAAAATAGGGAAGCGCTATTTCAATAGATTTTAAAGTATTATTAAAATCATTGACAAGTTCATAGGTCACGGCTTTTTGGTAGTGTATTTTAGCAATGGTTGAATCTGCAAGATGACTCTGAGCTAATAAACTATCTGCATAAAGTAAAGTGTTTTGAGGGTCAATATTTCTTTTACTACGAAAAATTTCCGTAAGGCTAGTTTTTGGCGTATTGCCAAAAACTACTGTTCCAATCAGTAGTAGGTTTACAATTATAAGTAGCCTTTTTTTCATAAAACAAAATTTATATAATAGCCTTGGGAACACTTGTTACTTAATTCTAGTGCCTCATCCCGTAAATCCATAGCAATCTATGCTTGTTATTTTTCGCCTGCTTTTCCCCGCCTGACCGATGGTCAGATCGGGCAGGGTTAGAAAATTCCTCACTATGCTACGGCATAGCTCCGAGGGCCATCCCGTCCGCTAGCGGTTCCTTCACTTGAATGTCCGATGGACA